>Ga0209538_1000216_pt1 | contig 35174 bp, 32 predicted proteins | sample BarGraNGADG00211_2_FD_184492 | JGI IMG/M metagenome (GOLD analysis project Ga0209538, IMG submission 184492) | Arctic peat soil microbial communities from Barrow, Alaska - Barrow Graham LP Ref core NGADG0004-211 (SPAdes) (version 2) | ecosystem: Environmental > Terrestrial > Soil > Wetlands >... | reverse complement strand
CTCACCGTCAATTGGTGAACAAACCTGTCAAACGCTCGCCTTCCAAATGGAGCTCAACAACGTTTTCTATTCCAGCTTTTTCAGGTACTTCTGCTTCTCAACCTTGGGTACAATTACTGAAGCGTCACCTCAATGACAGCCTCTTGATCAATACTTTCTTCTAAATCTAACGAAAAGTGAAACAGTATCACTTTTTGGAGAAATGGATTTCTCGTTACCTTCTCTTGACAGGACGAATTGAAACCCTATAATTGAACCAATCAACGAAGAACGAGGAAAGTAAGCTTCAGGAAGGCTTCAGAGAGGCAGTGAAAGGTGGAAAACTGTCAGCCGGAAGATGCCGAAGTTCCCTCCGGAGTTGTGCTGGTGAAGCCCTTGGGTGGTAGTCGGCGCCGGAATGCCCCGTTATAGGCAACTCGAGTGGGCCGGATTTGGCCAATGAGGGTGGTACCGCGGTTTTCTAACCCGTCCCTTTGCATCAGGGGCGGGTTTTTTCTTACCCGTTGAAGAAAAGAGGAAGCATGTTGGAAATTGAGAAGAAACTTGAAGAAGAGCGGCTGATCGCCCTTGAGCGCCTTGAAAGCGTGCAGAAACAGGCGCAACTGGACCAATGGAAACAAAATCACCTGGGCAAGGCATCGGTGACCATGTCTGCCTTCGGACAGCTAACGACAGTCCCTATAGAAGACCGCCCGGCCATTGGCAGGGCAGTCAATGCCGTTAAAGTGGTCCTTGAAACTGCGCTGGCAGGCAAACAAGCCTTCATTAAGCAAAAAGAGTTGGATGCCAAAATGAGCCGGGGAACTATTGACGTTACCTTGCCTGGCCGAGGCTTACGCAGAGGGCGCATCCATCCCCTCAATTTGACCGCCCAGGAGATTTACCGGGTTGCTGGGCAAATGGGATTCCAAATCTACCAGAGCCCGGAAGTTGAAACAGACGATTTCAACTTCACTTTTCTCAATATTCCCCCGCACCATCCCGCCAGGGATATGTGGGACACCTTCTACACGGATAAAGACAATATTGTTTTGCGCACGCATACCTCCCCAGGGCAGATTCATGCTATGCGGGAGTATTGCCCGCAGCCCATCCGGGTGATCTTGCCGGGGGCGTGTTTCAGATATGAACAACAGGACCAAAGCCATGAGATCGAATTCATGCAGGTGGAACTTTTAGCGGTGGATAAGGGCATCACCTTCGCCGATCTGAAAGGCACCATGCAGGATTTTGCCCGCCGCATGTTTGGCGAGCAAACCCAAATCCGCTTGCGGCCGTCTTACTTCCCATTTACAGAACCCAGTGCTGAGTTGGACGTGGAGTGTTTTGTCTGCGGCGGCAAGGGCTGTGGCGTCTGCCATGGAGGCGGTTGGCTGGAATGGGGTGGATGCGGCATGGTGCACCCCCGCGTGCTGGAGTATGGCGGTTACGACCCCGAAGTCTTTACCGGTTTTGCTGCTGGTATGGGCGTAGACCGCGCCACATTACTGCGCTACCAAGTGGACGATATCCGCTATTTGCGCAATAACGACATTCGTTTTCTCGAACAATTCTAAGAGGAGAGACAGACATGAAAGCAGTACTTTCCTGGATTAAAGATTACGTCAATCTCGAAGGCATCAGCCTTGAGGAGATTGCTTCCAAGTTAACCATGCTTGGTTTGGAAGTGGAAGGCATCAAAGTAGTTGGTTTGCCACTACCCGCAGAAGGCGGAAGACAACAATTTCGTTTTGAAGGCCTGGCCTGGGACCCTGAGAAAATTGTAGTTGCCCAGGTCAACGAGGTAGGCATCCATCCCAACGCAGATAAATTGACCCTTTGCCAGGTGGATGACGGCAATGGCGTGCACACCGTGCTCACTGGCGCACCCAATCTATTCCCATACAAAGGGCAAGGGCAGCTGCCCCAGCCGTTGAAGGTGGCTTATGCCAGGGAAGGCTCCATCATCTACGATGGTCACCAACCTGGGCAGGTGCTCAGCAAACTCAAGAAAGCTGTTATTCGCGGTGTGGAATCCTCTTCGATGATCTGCAGCGAGAAGGAACTTGGGATTTCTGATGAACATGATGGGGTCATCATTCTTGACCAGGATGCTCCGACCGGTACACCGCTTGCGGATTATATGGGCGATGCCGTCTTTGAAGTTTCAACACTGCCAAACATGGTTAGAAACACCGCCATGATCGGCATCGCGCGAGAATTGGCCGTTGGTTTCAAACAACCCCTGCACCTACCCGAAGGCCTGGAGCTCAAACCGGGGTCTGAAATCGAAAGCAAAGTGGGGCTCGAAATTCATAACTCCGACTTAAACCCTCGCTTTATGCTTGGTATGGTTGAAGGCACCGAGGCCAAACCCAGCCCCTATTGGGTGCAGCGCCGTTTGGCTTTGGCTGGCATGCGCCCGATCGATGCATTGGTGGATGCCACCAATTACACCATGCTGGACACCGGCGAACCTCTGCATGCCTTCGACTATCAAACCCTTCGGGAGCGCTGCAGTGGGTCAACCCCCAGGATCATCACGCGCACCGCCAACCCTGGTGAAAAGTTGCAATTATTGGATGGCACGCAGCTGGCGCTTGATCCCCAGATGGTTGTAGTTTCCGATAAGGTAGGGTCACTTTCTTTGGCTGGGGTGATGGGCGGTGTGCAGAGCGGAATTCAAACGCAAACCAGCAAAGTGCTACTTGAGGCAGCTAGCTGGAACCTGATCAACATCCGCAAGACCTGCAGCAAAACGCGCATCAGCAGCGAGGCCTCGTATCGCTTCTCACGGGGGGTGCACCCGGGGCTGGCTGCCCAGGCATTAAGCCTTTGCCTTCGCAGACTGGTTGAATGGGGTGGAGGCCGTGTAGTCGAGGGCGTGATTGACCAGTACCCAACACCTCCCGAAGACCCGATTGTCAGTCTGTCTGAACAACACATCCGGGATTTCCTGGGTATTGGGATCCCACTGCCTGAAGTGCAGGATATTTTGACTCGCCTGGGCTTTGAATGCCGCATTGAAGGTGATCTGATCACAGCTAAAACACCTGCCTTGCGCCTGGATATTGAACCAGGGCTTATCGGGCAGGCTAATCTTCTGGAAGAAATTAGCCGGGTTTACGGTTATAACAAAATCCCGGCCACCCGGATGGCGCATGAGTTGCCTGTCCAGCGGGGTAATCTGGAAGTTGAGATGAGCGACCGCATTCGTGAAGTACTGACACAAGCTGGCTTACAGGACACATTTACTTACCGGCAGACTTCATTAGAACGCGAGGCGGCTATCTTCCCAAACCGCAACCATAACCCGGAAGAGCAATATGTGCGCATTAAAAACCCCATCACCCCGGAACGTACCGTGATGCGCCGCAGAACGCTCCCAACGATGTTGGAACTGTTGGAATATAACAGCAAATTCAGGGATAGCCTGGCGCTATTTGAGATTGGCCCGGTCTTCCTGCCCATCCAAGACCAGGCTTTACCGAAGGAAAGCAAACGCCTGACGATTGGGATGACTGGGGCTGGGGACCTTTCCACCTGGTTGGAAAATGCACCGCGTCCGGTCGACTTCTACGACCTGAAGGCCGTAATTGAGGTTCTTTTCAATGCATTGCACCTGCAAAAAGTCAGCTTTAGACCTGCCAGCAACCCTAGTTTCCATCCAGGCATATGTGCCCAGATATTTATTGGAGAAGAAAGCCTGGGTGTAATTGGAGAGATTCATCCTCTGGTCAAGATGAACTACAACTTCAAAGATGTGCCTATCTACGCAGCTGAACTGGATGCCGATTTGTTGATTCAGCAAGCCCAGGGAAATTTTAAATTTCATTCACTTTCAAACTACCCAACCATGAGTGAGGACATTGCGGTTATCGTGGATGAGGGTTTGTCGGCTGCGGAACTGGAAGAGGCCATCCGCCAGTCTGGTGGAAAGCTGCTGGTGGGGGTCAGGCTTTTTGATATTTACCGAGACGCAAAACTGGGTGAGGGTAAAAAATCCATGGCTTATCAACTAACCTACCAGGCTGCAGACCGAACCTTGGGTGTCAAGGACGCGGAAACCATCCGAAACCGGGTTGTGCGCTACCTAACCCATCAATACAATGCCGTTCTCAGGAGTGGGTGAAACCTGCTGGCAATAAAATGGGCAAAGCCGTGGCTATGGCAATTGCCGCGGCCATGCTTTTTGGACTCAATGCCCCATTTTCGAAGCTTTTGCTGAAGCAGGTCGCGCCGGAACTGATGGCTGCACTGCTTTACATCGGTACTGGTTTGGGCATGTCAGTATTATTTCTTGCCACAGCCAGGAATGAGCAGCAAATTCGGGAAAAGAACCTGGATTGGGCTGACATGCCCTGGCTGGCAGGCATGATTGTGCTGGATATTGCCGCTCCAATTCTCCTAATGCTGGGGCTGTCAAGCGTTTCCGCGGAAGCTACCTCTTTGCTGGTGAATTTCGAGATTGTTGCCACGATGTTGGTGGCATTGATTATCTTCAAAGAGAAAGTCAGTTTGCGGCTCTGGGTGGCGATTACCCTGGTGGTACTTGCCAGCCTTCTGCTCTCTGTACAGGGAAATCTGAGTTCACTCAAACTTTCAACCGGCGCATTGCTCATTCTCGGGGCTACCCTTTGTTGGGGCTTTGAGAATAACATCACCCGCCGGCTCTCCGGTAAGAACCCCATCCAAATTGTGGTGGTCAAGGGGTTTGGCTCGGGCTTTGGGGCATTACTGGTAGCCTTTATCAGCCGTCAAACACAGGGCACTGGGCTGGGGATAGTTTTGGCGATGCTGCTTGGCTTTGTGGCTTACGGGCTAAGTATTTACTTTTACATAAGAGCCCAAAGAGAGCTGGGTGCTGCCAAGACCAGTGCCTTTTATTCAACGGCGCCATTTTTTGGAGTATTAATTTCACTGATCCTCTTCCGGGACTTGCCTTCCGTTCAGTTTTGGGTAGCATTAGGGATTATGGTTATAGCAACTGGCCTGACGGCCAAAGACGCCCTGACCCACGCTTCATCGGACGGAATTAAAAAAGGGATTTGAACATGGACAAATCAAGCGTTTTGCTCTTCACGCGCAATGGCCTTGGGGACGCCCCCCACGAATTGCAGACCTTTGTGGCTGTTAAGTATCTCAGTCTGCTTTATCAATCCAATCAGTTTCCTGGAAAAATTCTTTTTTATACCGAAGGAGTCCGGCTGATTTGTGAAGGCTCGTTAGTGCTGGAATGGCTCAAGCAACTCGAGGCCAAGGGCGTGGAACTGATCGTTTGCTCGACTTGCCTTGAAAGTTTTGGCTTGGCAGATAAAGTGAAGGTCGGGCGGGTTGGCGGCATGCCCGATATCCTTCTGCGGCCATGCAAGGAGCTTCTCAGGTTATCAGCCTGTAACGCGAACATATTAGAGACGACAAAAAAATGAATCAGAGATCGACATCGTCCATGATCTCCTGTTCATTGTTGTTACTTTTTGAAATATGGGGGACTAATCAGATTAGGTTTAACTTGAGCCTAATCCTGTATTCTCTTCAATAGATAGACATCATCATCTGACGCAATCAATTCGTAAAAGGGAAGCGATGAAAAACGGTAAGTGATCAGATATTTGGCTTTGAGTGTTGACTTAACATTGTCAATTCTTAAGGATTCAAAATCACCACCAACAGGCAACATTAAGCCTATACCTGGGTCGTAGTAATTAAAATCCATCCAAACATAATTGAAAACATCAAGATAAGCCGTATTCTGCCACCTGTCGGCTGCTTGTGGGTCATATTTTATATATTTGAACAGGTCAATTGTCCGCTTGTTATCGAAATAAGGGTCTACAAAATCGGATTTTAATGACCTAAGTTGAACCAGGTTTATCGTAGTAGTGATGGCAAGAAAAATGGAAATAAAAATGATCAGGTATTTCCTCCAGAAAGTATCAAAAGACGAAAAAATCGTCGAAGCGAATGAAAAGAAGAGGACTGGCGACAGCACCCTCAAATCTCGAAGCTCCCCGACATCATAAAAACACAGATGCAGCAGTAAAACCGAAATTAGGATTATTAATTGGATCAGGGAGAAGAATTGAAAATTTAGGTTTTTGGGTTTACCCCCCGGATTGATCAGACTTACTCCCAAACAAAACATCCAACCAATATAACCAAGGCGGAATGCTACCTCAATCATCCTAGCTTGATCAAACCTAAAGAATAACTTGAAGTTTTCAAAAAGATGGGATGTGAATAAGATAAATTTGCTATCAGAAGCAGATAATCTGGTAATAAATCCCCATGGATAAGGAGCCGTAATAAGAAGAGAAGCCAACACAATTATCAGGCTAATCAGCCCATATTTTAGGAAAACACTCCACCACTTTCTTTTGAATCTGACGATTTCGAGAATAATTAATGGCAGCAGAAATACAATATTGCTCAAGCGAAACAGGCTCCACGCAATGCTCAGACAGAGGAACCATCGGTTAACCCGTTTATCGTATCCATTCTCACTCATTAATTTGGGTAGTAAAGCAGCGAGCATCAGTGAGCCCGCGAACATCAAGGTCTCAAGCATGCCACTCAAAAAATACAAGCTGAACGATGTGAAAAGGAAAAGGACGCAAATGTTAATGATTGTTTTCCATACTGAACGGCTTGTAAAGTAAGAAAAAACAATCGCGGCAGAAATTATTGCAGCATTCACCAGCATCATTGAAGATTGTTTCCAAGTTGTAAGGAAGCCGAGGATACTGAAAGGAATTATGCTAAAAAGCCCATGTCCTCCAAAATTTAGAAGCTTTGCATGGGATTGCCAACTGTAACCAAAGTATCCCGTATTCTGATTAAGCAAGCCGCGCTTCATGATTGTGGCACTCTCAATCCAATAATCGATTTCATCGCTACCCATTAAGTGATACTCAGAAGGAGAACGCTTAAGTAGCAGAAATAATAGAGCCAGGACTATAAAAGGAAATAATGCCATGAGGACCACGGCAATGTATTCCTTTGGAAGTTGATCAATCTTTGAATTACGGTTTTGCCCCACCATTTATTAGTGTGCCTTGATATAAAGTGAGAGATTTGAAATCTCAGTAATAAAATCGTAACCAGCGAGTTGGCCTTGCTGATTGCTGATTATGTACTTGGCTTTTAGGAGAGATCCTGGATTTGCGGACTTGAGGCTCTCAATATCCTCTAAACCAAGCACCATCAAACCCATGCCAGGGTCATAATTTTGCCAATCCAATTGTCCATATGCAGCAAGGTCCACATAAACCGTGTTTTCCCAACGTGTTTTGGCGTCAGGATTGTAGCGCACGGAATTCAGGATGGCTGGAGGATGCACTGCTTCGTATCGCCTGGCGACGAACAAATCCCAGGCCAGATTACGTTCAATAATGACAACATAGTTTGAGACCAACAAGAAAATCACTGCCAGAAAGAAGACTATTTTAATAAAAACTCTACCCCGGTTTGAAAGGAAGCACACAATCAGAGAAAAAACCAGTATTGGGGAAAACACTCTTAAATCACGGAAGATTCCGAGATCATAGAAAATGAGGTTGATGAAGAGAATGGCGGTCATCGTTAGAATTTGGGAGAGTAAAAAGTAATCAGTCTTTTTAGTGATGAGTACTTTTGAGAAAACGGAATAGAAGCATAAAAAGATAAGCCAGGAAAGGAATAGTAATCTTGGCCAGACTTCAAGCTCATTAGACGCACTTTCCCCAAAGTACAGGTTGATGTTTGCCACTGTGTGAGCCCCAATCAAACTTAACTTTTCGGTGGATCTTCCCAGTTCACTCAGGAACCCCCAGGGGTAGCTAGCCGCAGTGAGAATTGAAACTAAAGCAACCCCAACAGCTAACACGCCATATTTGAGTAATACAGGTAAGAACCTCTGTTTTTCCAGCCTGATTTCAACAAAGAATGCTGGAATTAAAAGAGCCAAATTGCTAAGACGGAAAAGACTGAAAAGGATCACAATCCAGAAGTAAAGCCTCAAAAAACTTTGCTGCCTGGGGCCAGGAGTGAAGCACTTAACATAAAGGACAGCAAGAATTATCGAACCGGCGTAAAACAAGGTCTCGATCATCCCGGTTTGGTAATACAGGTAAAAAGGATAGAATACAAAAAGTGACAGAGCAATGACCAATATTTTGCGGAAAGAACCGATCAGGTAATAAGCAATGGAAAAGCTAATCCCCATGAAAAAGGCATTTAGTGCTAACACAGTCACCTGAGCGCGCGGGGCAAATATTCCAATAAGTGCATACGGGATCAGACTAAAGAACCCGTGGGCACCGAAATAAGACAAACGGCAAAGTTACCAAAGCTGTACCCAAAGTAGCCGGCATTTGGGCTGAACAATCCCCGTTTGATGAGGGTGGCGGTTTCAACCCAGTAATCCAGCTCGTCGCTAAAAACCAAATGAAAATCCAGCGGATTTTTTTGCACTATCAGGAAGAAAACTAGCATTGATAAGAATGGAAGGAAGAAAAAGAAGAAATAAGCGGCCGGTTTGCGCATATCCGTTTCAATCCTGAGTTGGGTCACTTTCTGATCATCCATGGCTTTATTGATTCACTTGTAAATAGAGATTGTTAACCATGTCGGTGCCAAAGCGGGATTTATCCCTTTTTGTGTCTACATATTCCAGATTGTCGTGCATCTTTTTATCTTAACATGCTTGGCACAAAAAAGGATCCGAAAAATCGGGTCCTCGTTGATTATTCAGTTCTATTACCAAACCCGCACAAGATCGGAGTTATCAGTGGCATGCCGGCCGACCTTGGCCAGATCGACCCATTTGCCATTGATTTTGACCCGCACGACATCTGCAGTGAAATCTGTATTCGTGCGCTCGTGATTATCAAAGAAGTAAGAACCGACGGCATAGGTATCCACCGGCAGACCAAGCTTCTCGAATTTGGCGATGCGCTCCGGCGTGAAGCCGCCGGAAACGACAATCTTCACAGTGTGGCAGTATTTGCGCGCTTCTTCGCGCCATTCAACGGGAATGTCCCAGGTTTCCCAAGCCGCATCCAAGCCCTTACGCACATTACTGACCAGGCGGGCGTTGACGCCAAAATCCAAAGCGGGGTCGCCGAGGGCTTCAACTGACACATCCCGCATGGAGCCACTCGTGTCCAACCGTACCCCATCCAGGCGGAATTTACGGGCTTCCTCCTTGTTTCCAGAGACCAAGCAATCAAGATGTTTGCGGAACATGACTTCAGCCACCGCCACAGAAGTGCGCACGCAGTCGTTATCAAAATCAACCAACATAATGCGGGGAGTTCTGACGTCCATAATGCGTGAGAATTGCAGCATGGCTTCAGGGGAATCCCCCAGGAAGCTGCAAATGGTGGAATGAGAAACTGTGCCGCCGCCGGAACCGCCCCACCAGTCACCCTGGGCATCCGTGGAGACGAACGGACCGAGGGTGGAGGCGTAATCCAAATTGTAGCGGTTGATGGCGATGAGGTAGGCATAGCCATCGGCAGCCTGAACTTCATGCAGGTCAAAACGCGCGGGGAAGAAGAGCATGGGCTTGCCCCTTGCGGCTTTCAAGGTCTCGTAGACGTTGGTGGCGATGCGCGTTGAACGCGCAAGGATGCCGAGAGTCGGGGTTTCAAGCAGGGCAAAATCGCGGTAGCGGCCGCGGACGCGAATAACAGGTTTAACATTTAGCGGGATTCCATTGTAGGCAGTGGTGTTGCCATCCTGAATAGCCCAGACCTGAAGTTTATCGGCTGTGTTAATAAATTTGTTTCCATCAAAGTATCCAGTGCATTCCTTGAGCATGGTGAGGGCTTTGTCGACCCCAACAATTACGCTGGTACCGAAGCGGCGGGTGAACCATTGCATTTCCACTTCTATGTCACCACATGGAACACCTTCAGCAGCGACTCCTACAGGCAAGCGGTCGTCGTTGCCTTGATAGGTGTAGCCTTCTTCTGCTAAAGTCTTGAGCACTAGGGCAACGTTGGGGAAATATTTATCGCTGTACCATCCAGTACGCATACGCTCGACATCTAACTTGAATGTGCTGTTATCGAGCCGTTTATTGTTAAATAGACTCATAATTCTCCTTTTTGCTGCCAAAGCGTGCTAATGAGTGCCTAAAATATACCTTCAGTAAAGCCATGAGGCAAGCCTAATACGTTTCAATTGTCTGTTCCTGCTTGATTATTGTACTTTGTTGAAAATTAAAAATTAGAAAATCCTTGATGCCGCGAAATTTAGAGAAAAAGATGTTATCCTATATCCTCAGGGACTAAACGAGCACGTTTTGGAGGAAAATGTAAATGGCAATGGGTGATAATCCAAATGTGGCTTTTCACATTGTCAGGGGCATCACTCGGCAGGAATTTGACACTGGCATTGCCATCCTGCTTGTTAAGCAGAATGCCCGTAAAGCGCTTTCGATCTGCGACAAGGCTTGTGAGGTCGAAAACGGCATGATTAATATTTGCGGTACCGGTAAAGAGCCTTTGAACTCTGAAGAAGTGAAAAAAGCTTACCTTGGTGCCTGAAAGAGTGGAATAACAAGCTAATGACCAGAGAATGGAATGAAGAATCCCTAGACCACCGCAATGCCCTGCTGTTTGCAGAAGGCTTTAGTGATGAAGAAGTTACCCGCCCTATTGTGGGTATCCTGAATGCCTGGAATGAAATGAACCCTGGCCACTATGCTTTTAAGGACGTGGTCCAGACCATCAAACAAGCTATATCAGAGGCAGGCGGTCTGCCTGTGGAACTCCCAATTTTGGGAATTTGCGACGGGATGTGTTCGAACACCGAAGGGGACCGTTATACACTGCCAACCCGGGATCTGGTTTCCATGGAAGTGGAAACTCTAACCGAGTTGAACCGTCTGGATGGCATGATTGTGTTGGCAACTTGCGATAAAGTTGTCCCAGGTGCCTTGATGGGTATGCTGCGTGTAGATATCCCTGCCGTCATGTTTACCGGCGGGTATATGGCCAGCGGCCGCCATAAGGGCAAAATGCTCACACTCACGCATACCAAGCAGGCTTACGCTGCCTATAAACAAGGCATGATGAGCAAGGAAGATTACAAAGACATCGTCAGGCATGCCTGCCCAACCCCTGGTGCTTGCCCTTTTATGGGTACAGCCAATACCATGTGCGCGCTCGCAGAAATCCTTGGGTTTTCGCCAAACGGCAATGCCAGCGTCAGAAGCCAAACGGCTGCCTGGAAACAAATGGCCGTTGAGGCTGCTAAGGTGATTATTGAAGCTGTGAAAGCCGATAAGAAACCCAGCGATTTTATGCGCAAGGCAAACTTCATGAATGCAATCGCGTACATGATGGCTACCGGCGGTTCAACGAACTCCATCCTGCATATTCCGGCTATCGCCAAACAGATTGGCATTGAGATCGATGTCAAAACCTTCGATGAGATCAGTCAGAAGGTGCCTGTACTTAGCAGCATCTATCCAAACCATCCAACTTTCACCATGGAAGATTTTGACCGCGATGGCGGTCTGGCTGCCGTATTGGCCCGCCTGGTCGAAGCACCAGCCATGCTTGAAGATACACAGGGTTACTTTGGCTCGATTTTTGAAAAAGCAAGGAACGCCAAATTGGTTGATTCTGAAGTGATCCGCCCCAGAAGTAAGGCCATCATGGAGCAAGGCGGCATTGCGGTAATGCATGGGAACCTTTGCCCCGAAAGCGCGATTGTCAAGTTCAGTGCTGTAGACCCTTCTGTATGGAAGTTCAAAGGTCCGGCACATGTATATGAGTCCCAGGACGACGCCTGGCAGAGCATCTTGAAAGATGAAATCCAACCCGGTGAGGTTGTGGTCATTCGTTACGAAGGACCCAAAGGAAGCCCCGGTATGCCCCACATGGAAACATTTATGGCGGCTGTGCTCGGCAAAAATATGGGCACCAAGATTGCCCTGGTTTCTGATGGACGCTTCTCAGGTGCCACTGGCGGCCTGGCTATTGGGCACGTTTCTCCGGAGGCCTATTTTGGGGGGCCAATTGCGCTGATTGAAAATGGTGACCTGATCGAAATTGATATTCCGGGGCGAAGCCTGAAGTTGTTGGTCGATGAAGAAACTCTGGCTGCCCGAAAACAAAAGTGGCAGCGGGTAGAGAAGCCGGCAAAAGGCTGGTTAAAACTCTATCGCGAGCAAACATCTTCTGCTCACGAAGGAGCCAGCGTCTTCACTGCCTAACTAATTTTCGATTTGTCGGAAATGGTCGGGTTCAGACTTAAGTATCTTTCTGGCTTAGCAAAGCTAGGATTTGAGGAGTGTGAATTTTGAGTAAGCACGAAAAGTTCAATTTCAACAATTTGGATGCCCTGAAAAACAAGGCTAAAGAACTGGGCGTTTCAATCCCGCTTTCTGAAGATTTATCGGTCTTGCGGCAGCCTATTCAAATCAATGGCAAAACCTGCCAAAACCGTTTGGCTATCCTACCCATGGAAGGTTGCGACTCGGAGCTGGATGGCAGCCCTTCGGAGCTGGTCTATCGGCGCTATAAACGATTTTTTTCCGGCGGTTCCGGCCTAATCTGGTGGGAAGCCAATGCCGTGGTTGAAGAAGGCCGGGCAAACGAACTTCAAATGATGCTTACCGCTCAAAACAAAGATGCTTTCAAGCATTTACTAGAAACCAGTCTGGAAGCTGGAAAGCAGGTTAACGGGGCAGATTACCGTCCTTTGAGCATTCTGCAACTGACCCATTCGGGGCGTTACTCCCGACCGCACGGACACAAGGCACTCCCGATTATTACCCAGCACGATCCCATCCTGGATCCCCGCTCAGGCATCAAACCCGAAGACCCCGTGGCCAGCGATGAGTATTTAGATTCCCTGGTAGAAGCTTATGTTCAATCCGCATTGTTGGCAAAAGAAGTTGGCTTTGATGGGGTGGATATCAAATCCTGCCACCGCTATTTAATAAGTGAATTATTGGCCTCGCACACCCGCGAAGGGCGCTATGGAGGCAGTTTTGAGAACCGCTCCCGCTTGCTGCTCAACATCATCAGGGAAGTGCGCGAAGCAACCGGACCTGACTTTATCATTGCCTGCCGTTTCAACGTTTTTGACGCTCATCCGTTTCCCTACGGCTTCGGCGTGGATCAGCAGGATTTTTGGAATTTTGACCCAACCGAACCTATGAAGTTGGTTAAAGCGATGATTGCTGAGGGCGTGGGTTTGCTTAGTAATTCAGCCGGAAATCCCTACTATATTTACCCTCAGGTGACCAGGCCTTTTGATTTATCTTCGGACGGTATCCCCGTTCCAGAAGAGCATCCATTGGTAAGCATCGAGCGTCTGTTTGGGTTCACCGAACAAATCCAAAAAGCTGCCGGGGATGTGCCGGTGGTCGGCAATGGCTACTCCTGGCTGCGTCATTTCCTACCCTACGCCGGGGCTGCCAATATCAGCCGGGGTCGCTGCAGCCTGGTAGGCATCGGGCGAAATTCATTTGCCTATCCGGACGCTCCAAGGGAGATACTGTTAAAGGGCACGATGGACAAAAGCAAATGCTGCATTGCTTGTTCAAAATGTACTCAGATTATGCGCGACCACGGCACAACGGGCTGCGTCATCAAGGACGCCAAACTGTACGCACCCCTCTACGCAAAATTCCATAATGAGGCTCAGGCCAGGGCAAAGGCATAAGATGATGAACCTAAAAAATTCCGACGTAAAACCAAATGGCAAAAATCTCAACCGTATGGCGTGGATAATGGCTCCTGGAAAGCTTGAATTGATTGAGAACCCAATCCCTGAATTGGCGGCTGATGAGATATTGGTGAAGATCAAAGCTTCCGCCATCTGTGGCAGTGATTTGCACCTCTTCAATGGCAAACATCCATCCGTTAAGCTGCCTACCGCCGTAGGGCACGAATGCGCCGGGGTAGTAGTTGAGCTTGGTGCATTAGCCAGGGGTTTCCAACTTGGGGACAAAGTGACCATTGAGCCGAACATCAACTGTGGGCATTGCGACGCATGCTTGCATGGGGATTATGGTTATTGTGAGAATATCAACTTTACCTACCGCATTGGCAAAGGGGCGATGGCAGACTATATTGCTGTCCGTCAGGATAAAGTTTTTAAATTGTCTGAATCGATGCCTTTTGCCGAAGGAGCCTTGATTGAGCCCCTGGCAGTAGCCGTACATGCTGTGCGGCGGGCGGATATTCAAATGGGGGAAGATGTGTTGGTGATTGGTGCTGGCGCCATTGGTATCTTCGTAGCTGCCTTATCCAAATTGCGGGGAGCTGGTAAAGTGGTTATCAGCGACCGCAGCGCGGAGCGCATTGAAACAGCTCTGCACTTGGGCGCAACAGATAAATTGCTCTCAAAGGACTTGGATGAACATTTAAGCCAGGCAAAGTCGCAGCGGTTTGACAAGGTTTTCGAATGCGTCGGCGTTGAACAGACGCTTGGTCAGGCGATGCGGGCAGCCAAGCGCAATGGCCTCATCACCATAGTGGGCATTTTTGAGCAAGGTGAAGCCACTATTCCCGCCACGCTATTTGCTTCCCACGAAATCCGCATGCAAGGATCACAGGGTTATTGCTGGGACTTTCCCGTTGCCATTCAAATGGCTGAAAAACTTGACCTTGCGGCTATGGTCACTCATAAATTCCCATTATCAGAGGTTCAAAAATCTTTTGATCTCGCGGTCGATCGGGATACTTATAAGATGAAGGTTATTTTGGAGCCTTAGGTCAGGAGATGTGATGAAAAAAACCGCAATTGTTACCGGAGGAAGCCGAGGTATTGGCTTGGCGATCGTCAAACGCTTATTGCGTGATGGTTATCAGGTTTTGATGACAGCCTCTGGTTCAACAGAAAAATATGCTGAAACTCTTAAATCCCTTGAGGAGGCTGGCACACCCGTTGTTTATGCGCAGGCTGATGTTTCTAAAGCGGAAGATCGCGCCGGGATTCTGAAAGCCTGCCTGGAAGCCTATGGGCGGGTAGACCTGTTGGTTAATAACGCCGGGGTAGCGCCTTTGGAGCGCAAAGACATCCTTGAGATGAGCGAAGAAAGTTTTGACCGCGTGGTTAGCATCAATACCAAAGGCCCTCTCTTTTTGAGCCAATTGGTTGCCAACCAGATGCTCAGGCAGGAAAAGATTTTTGAGAAACGTGGAACGATCATCAATATCACTTCGTGTTCGGCAGTGGTTTCTTCGCCTAACCGTGGTGAATACTGCATATCGAAGGCGGCGGCATCAATGGTGAGCACGCTCTTCGCCGACCGCCTGGCAAACGAAGGCATTTTAGTCTACGAAGTTCGGCCAGGGGTTATTGCTACGGAAATGACCAGCAAGGTTGAAGAAAAATACACCAGGCTGATTGAGCAGGGAGCCTTCCCAATAGCCCGTTGGGGCCAACCGGAGGACGTTGCCAATGCCGTGGCGGCTTTTGCAGGCGATAACTTTTTGTACACGACTGGAAACTACATCGATGTTGATGGCGCTTTCCACATTAAACGTCTGTAAATTATGAGTGCTATCGGTTTACAAGGTTATCAGAAAGGAGCACCGTGTTGGGTCTAGAAGATCTTGGCATCCGGACAAGGCACGTTAATACCGTTATAGTCGGCAGCGGCGCGGCTGCCTATAATGCGGCTAACCGTCTGTGGGAAAAAGGCGTGCGTGACCTGTTGATGGTGACCGAAAACCGCCTGGCCGGCACTTCCAGAAACACGGGTTCTGATAAACAAACCTATTACAAACTTTCCCTGGGGGGGTCCAAGCCTGACAGTGTGACTGCCATGGCGCAAGCACTTTATGACGGCAACTGCGTAGATGGCGAAATCTGCCTGGCAGAAGCCGCCAATTCGGCCCGCTCATTTTTGAACCTGGTGGAACAAGGGGTTCCCTTTCCCTATGATGAGAGTGGTGCTTTCTTCGGTTATCAGACTGACCATGATAGTACCGAAAGAGCTACATCGGTTGGACCGCTTACGTCCAAAGCCATGACCGAAAAGCTGGAGGCAACTGCCCGTTCCAGAGGGATCGAACAACTCAACAAATGCCTAATTGTCAAATTGCTGACCTTTGAAGGCAAGCTTTATGGATTGCTTGGTTTTTTGCATGGGGAAGCGAATCCCGAGAACCCAGCAAAGAGCTTTATCTTGATTCGCTGTTCAAACCTGGTTTATGCCACAGGTGGACCTGCTGGTATATATAAAAATTCAGTTTACCCTGCCGGCCATTACGGCATGTCCGGGATTGCTTTTGAGGCTGGTGCAAAGGGGCGCAATCTAACTGAATGGCAGTACGGCCTGGCTTCGGTGAAACCGCGTTGGAATGTTTCGGGCACCTATATGCAGGCTTTGCCGCGCTTTATCTCAACCGATAAGGACGGCAATGACCCGCAGGAATTCCTGTCCAGCTATTTTTCTGAACGAAGTGATGAGTTGCGCAACATCTTCCTTAAAGGTTACCAATGGCCTTTTGATGTTCGCAGAGCCAAAGATGGTTCATCGTTGATTGACCTGTTGGTTTACAAGGAAACAGCTCTTAAAAGCCGCCGCGTCTTTCTGGATTTTACTGAAAACCCGCACAGAGAGGCACTTGAAGAGTCGAACCTCGATGAAGAAGCCAGAACCTATTTGGAAAAGAACGCTGCCACCTTTGGCAAACCGATTGATCGCTTGAGGAAGATGAACGAGCCGGCTTATCAATTTTTCCTGGGCAAAGGTGTGGATCTGGCCCAAGAGCCCCTGGAGATTGCCCTGTGTGCCCAACACAACAACGGCGGCTTGGCGGTTGATGATTGGTGGCGCACCAACATCCAGGGTTTCTATGCTTGTGGTGAAGTGGCGGGTACACACGGCGTTTATCGGCCAGGTGGTTCAGCTTTGAACGCCGGCCAGGTTGGCTCGCTGAGGGCGGCTCTGGATATTGCCAAGACTCAAAGACAGGATGATTCCGAGTTACCAGAAACCGTCCTTTCGGCCGTGCGCGAGAGCGCCGCCAAAGCCGAAGGCTTTATTAGCGAAACTGAGAATTGCCGGGATTTGTGGGAAGCCATGAGCAGCGAGTTTTTCGATGTTGCCGGACCCATCCGCGACCCGGGCAAGATTAGCCGGTTTTTGACCAAAGTTGAAGGTTTGCTTGCGGACTTTGATAGAATTGTTCGCGTGTCTTCTCTCAGCAATCTGTTTTTTCTCTACCATTTCAGAGATGTTCTTATCAGCCAACGTGTGTATTGCCAGTCAATCCTTGATTACTTTAAGCAAGGGGGTCGCAGCCGCGGTTCAGCCCTTTATATCGACCCTCAAGCTAAAACCCATCTTGATGCACTCTGGCAGGGCTTGAGATTTGACTTGGACAGTAGTGACCTGAACGATCAGATTCAGGAAATTGCGATTAAAGATAATCAAATGGTAGTTGAGTGGCGTCAGCGCCATCCGTTGGTAATTAAAGAAACAGCTTTTGAAACAGCCTGGAAAGCATTCCGCAAGGAATACGGTCTGGAATAATTAACTAGGGAGTCTGATTAATGAATATAACCAAAGAACGGATTTATAACTGCGGGATAGTCCCAGTCGTGGTGTTAAACAGTGTTGACGATGCAGTGCCAACTGCCCGAGCTTTATTGGCGGGCGGCATTACCGTGATGGAAATTACACTGAGGACCTCGGCTGGCTTGGATTCCATCCATCAAGTTGCCGGCAATTGCCCGGAGACGTTGGTTGGGGCGGGAACTGTTCTCACGCTGGATGATTGCAAGGCTTGCATCGAAGCTGGCGCAAGATTCATTGTTTCACCTGGTCTGAATGAAGAAATTGTAAAATACTGTCTGGAACAAAATATTCTAGTGACGCCTGGATGTGTCACTCCAACAGAAATTACCAGAGCCATGTCTTATGGACTGGATCTACTCAAGTTCTTCCCCGCTAATATTTACGGGGGCATTGCCGCGTTGAAAGCGCTCAGTGGGCCGTTCCCTTATCTCAAGTTCATTCCGACAGGTGGAGTCGACCAGGCGAATCTGGCAGAGTTTATCTCCACACCCAACGTTCTCGCGGTGGGAGGCAGTTGGGTTTGCACCAAGGCAGACATTGCTAGTCACGAATTTGAAAAAATCAGTCATCTGGCTGCGGAAAGCAAATTGGCCATTCTGGGCTTTGAACTGGCACATGTAGGCATCAATTGTGATGACGAAGCTCAAGCTTTGGAGTCGGCTGGTGAGCTGGCAAGTATTTTCAATTTTCCAGTAAAAGACGGAAACAGCTCGGTTTACGCAGGTACCGGATTTGAATTTATGAAGTCACAGTATCTTGGGGACCACGGCCATTTATCGATCCGCACCAATGATATCAAGCGCGCGATGGCATACCTTGAAGCCCGCGGGTTTGCATTGAACCCGGAGGCCATTAAGAGCCAAAACGGAAGAGTTGTAGCAGCATATTTACAAAAGCAAATCGGTGGTTTTGCGATCCATCTGCAGCAAAAGTGAGGAGCTAGAATGAAAACAGTCACCTTTGGCGAAGTGATGCTAAGGCTGAAAACCCCTGGCGTGGAGAGGTTGTTACAGTCCCCGGAATTGGAGGCCACGTTTGGGGGAGGTGAGGCAAATGTTGCTGTCAGCCTGGCTAATTTCGGCATGCCCGTCAGTTTTGTGACGGCGTTACCTAAGAACAACTCTATCGCAGATGCCTGCATACGAGAGTTACGCGGGTTGGGCGTTGATACCAATGAAATTGTACGCCAGGGCGAGCGCATGGGAATTTATTTTCTCGAGGTTGGGGCCAACCAGTTGCCGAGCAAAGTGATTTACGACCGGGCTAATGCTTCGATTGCCACCGCAGAACCGGGTAGTTTCGATTGGCAGCGCATTTTCAAGGACGCCAGTTGGTTTCACATTACCGGGATTACCCCTGCAATCTCGGAAGTCGCCAGTCAGAATGCGCTGGAAAGTGCGCGTGTAGCCAAAGAAATGGGCTTGACTGTCTCCTGCGACCTTAATTACCGCAAGAACCTCTGGAAATACGGCAAGAAAGCCAGTGAGGTGATGCGGGAGTTGGTCAAGTTCGTGGATGTGGCGATCGCCAACGAGGAAGATGTTCAAAAAACCCTCGAGATTAAGGCTGACGTTGAAATTGAAAGCGGCGAGCTATCTCACACCGCATACGAGCAGTTGACCAATAAAGTTCTTGAGGCTTATCCGCAGATGAAAATGATTGCCATCACGCTTCGGGAAAGCAAGAGCGCGGATAGCAACGGTTGGGCGGCCTGTCTGAATGACCGGCAGAACTTCCTGCTGAGCAAGCATTACCTGATTACAGATATTGTTGACCGCGTAGGCGGAGGAGATTCCTTCTCAGGCGGTCTGATCTATGGCTTGAATCAATATGGGACGCATCAGGAAGCGCTGGAGTTTGCCGTGGCGGCCAGCTGCCTGAAGCATTCCATCAATGGCGATTACAACCGGGTGTCTGTGGACGACGTGGTCAAGCTCATGGCAGGGGATGGCAGCGGACGCGTGCAGCGCTAAGCTTGATTATTTTTGAGAGCCTGACTATCAGTCAGGCTTTTTTTGTGTATTATTCCAGACTAATCCAGTAAAATGATTTGGTATGGCAGATCAAGAAAATCCTAAAAAAGATGCACAAGATCGATTGCGGCCAAAGACAACACTTAAGCGGGTCAACTGGCGCAATCTGCTGATTGTATTTATTCTCTGTGTTGTGCTTTCATTCCCGGTCTATTACACCCGCATCACACAACCAGTCGAGGGCGATTTTGGAAGCCATGTGCGCCATGCCGAGGAATATCTTGCAAATGGCTTTTTCGAACCCGTTCCGCGTTCCCACCCACTGCTGCAATATATGATGATTGGTATCTCCAATCTGGCGGGAGGAGTTTTTGGTTTGTACGGTAGCCTGCTGATTATCCAGGTGTTTGTGCAAGGATTAATTGGCGGGATTGTGTACCTTTGGCTCGGTGATGCAAACCGAAAGGGTTGGGAGTGGTGGCGCGTAGGGATCTCGGTCAGTCTGACCTTCCTGGCGCCGGTGATGCTGCTGGCCTTGGTCGATGGACTCTACTATTATGGCTACATTGGCCTGGCAAACTATCACAATCCAACCCATCCACCTGCTCAAGCCATTTGCCTTGCTCTGCCTGATCCTGGCGCTCAAAGGCTTGGAGAAAGCCAGAAATCGCTGGTGGGTCGTTGCCGCCTCGGCTCTTCTAGTGGTGCTCTCAAGCCTGATCAAACCTAATTTCATCCTGGCGTTTGTGCCTGCACTGGGAATCTTGACGCTTTATAGATTACTGCACAAGCAGACCCTTGATTTGCGGCTGATGATTTTTGGTTTTGCCATCCCCAGTATCGCCGTGCTTATTTGGCAATGGGCCATAACATATCAGGGTGGGGATTACGGCAACAGCATTGCATTGGCCCCGCTTGCGCTTGAATCGGCTTACTCAAATTTCCTGTTCCCGAAATTCTTACTTTCAAGCTTGTTTGTTCTGCAGGGCTTATGGATATTTCGAAATGCCCTCATCAAGAACCCCATTCTTTTTTTAGGCTGGATGACGTTGCTAATAGGCGTTTTTCAGAATTACATGCTGATAGAAAATGGACCTGAGATGCTTTCAGGCAATTTCCGCTGGAGTGGGCAGATAGCCTTGTTTTTAATGGTTGTCATCCTGGTGCGCCATTCCGCGCGTTATTTTATTGTTGATAACCAAGGCAAAGCCTGGCAAAAAATCATGGGGCTGGGCACCTATTTGGCTCATCTTGGAGGCGGGATTGTCTATTATCTCTATTGCCTGACCTCCATCCACTATCGTTAACCTAACAACCCTGAAACTGCTAATCGACTTGCCGTTCAAACACCTGATGATGCTCTGATGCACACTGGGCTTGTCAGGCTTCCCCAAAAAAGGTTCCAATGATGAGATAATATTGGAAATTGCGTAGTTTTTCACAACTAACAAATCCGAAGGAGAGAATTGATGAATCGAAAAGTTGTCATTGCAGGTTCTTGCCGCACCGCCCTCGGAAAAATGGGAGGGTCTCTGGCAAATATCCCCGCAGTTCAGCTAGGCGCGGTAGTCATCCGCGAAGCCCTCACCAGGGCTGGCGTTGATCCCAAGGATGTGGACATGGTCTACATGGGCTGCGTGCTTCAGGCCGCTCAAGGCCAAAACCCTGCCCGGCAGGCTGCCATCAAGGCTGGACTTCCCAATACCATCCCAGCCCTCACCGTCAATGTGGTTTGCGGGTCAGGGCTTGAAGCAGTAAACATGGCTGCCCGCCTCGTGGCCATGGGCGACGCGGATGTGGTCGTTGCGGGGGGCATGGAAAATATGTCCGCCGCACCGTACACACTTAACCAGGCTCGCTATGGCTATCGCCTGGGTGATGGCAAAATTGTGGATACAATGGTGAACGATGGTCTCTGGGATGCTTTTGGGCAGTATCACATGGGCGTGACAGCCGAAAATGTGGCTTCCCAATGGCATTTGAGCAGAACTGAGCTGGATGAATTCTCGCTACTTTCGCAGCAAAAAGCTGCCGAAGCCCAGGCTGAAGGCCGTTTTGAGTCAGAAATCGTTCCGGTCGAGCTAAAAGTTAAAAAAGAAACCATCCTCTTCAAGGAAGATGAAGGCATCCGCGGCGACAGCACCATCGAAGCCCTGGCCAAATTGCGGCCAGCTTTCAAGGATGACGGTGTAATAACGGCTGGCAATGCCTCCACCATCAATGACGGTGCGGCCGCGGTAGTGGTGATGAGTGCAGAAAAAGCCGCCGAACTTGGAATCCAAGCTGAAGTAGAATGGCTTGGGGGAGCCCTGGCCGGCGTAGACCCGGCTATCATGGGCATTGGTCCTGTGTACGCCACTCGCAAACTCAACACGAAATTAGGGCTTGAAGTCGCGGATTATGACTTGATTGAAGGCAATGAAGCCTTTGCCGCTCAAGCCTTGGCAGTCGCCAGAGAACTCAACTTTGACATGCAGAAGGTCAACGTAAGCGGCGGGGCAATTGCTTTGGGTCACCCGATTGGTGCCTCGGGCTGCCGCATCCTGGTGACCTTAATTCACGAGATGAAAAAGCGCGACGAAGCCAAACTGGGCCTGGCCACCCTTTGTATTGGCGGGGGAATGGGCTGCGCTGCCGCGGTCAGAAAGCTTTAATATGAATGAGACCTGTCCTGTCACTCTGGAACTAAAGGAAGCCATAGCGGTTATTACCATCAACCGCCCTGAAGCGCTGAATACCCTGAACAGTCAGGTTCTGGCGGAGATTGAAACCATCTTTGGTTCCATTGACACCGAAACAATTCGCTGTGTGGTAGTCACCGGTGCCGGCGAAAAAGCTTTCATCGCGGGGGCAGATGTGGCTGAGATGGCCAGTATGGACCCTGCGCAGGCAGAAGTCTTTGCCCAATTCGGCAAGGCTGTCTTTATAATGATTGAAAACTTCCCCCTCCCGGTGATTGCGGCCATCAACGGCTACTGCCTGGGGGGCGGCAACGAATTGGCGCTGAGCTGTGATATCCGCCTTTGCAGCGAAAATGCCATCTTTGGCCAACCTGAAGTTGGGCTTGGCATTACCGCGGGTTTCGGCGGAACGCAGCGCCTGGGCCGGGTCATTGGCTCAGCCTCCAAAGCCAAGGAAATATTGCTGACAGGCAAAATCATCAAAGCGGATGAAGCCCTGCAAATCGGCCTGGTGAGCGCGGTCTACCCGCATGATGCCCTGATGAATGCCGCCCTAAACCTGGCCGCTCAGATTACACGTAATGCACCCATCGCTGTACGAAACACCAAGAAAGCGTTTAATGAAGGAAACGGCAAGCCTTTACTAGAAGCGATGGACGTTGAAACCGCCCACTTTGCGGCTTGCTTTTCGACGGAAGACCAGAAAGAAGGCATGCAAGCCTTCCTGGATAGGCGTAAAGAAAAAGTATTTAAGAACCGATAAGGAGAGCTTGCGATGAACATAGGAATCATTGGCGCGGGGACAATGGGCAGTGGGATTGCCCAGGCTTTCGCCCAGGTGGAAGGTAATAACGTACTTCTGTCCGACCTGAACCTGGACCTGGCAGTCAAAGGCAAAGAACGCATCGCCAAAGGCATTTTAAAAAGGGTAGCCGCCGGAAAGATGGAACAAGCGACTGCCGATCTGACCCTAAACCGGATCCTTCCCGTGGAAAAGGCAGCTTTTTCTGATTGTGACCTGATTGTCGAGGCTGTGCTTGAAACTATGCCCCTCAAGAAAGAGACCTTTGCTGCACTGGATGCCATCGCCAAGCCGGATTGCCTCTTTGCCAGCAACTCTTCCTCCCTTTCCATCACCGAGATCGGGCAAGGGCTTAGCCGGCCGCTCATCGGCATGCACTTCTTTAACCCGGCTCCTGTCATGAAACTGGTGGAGGTCATCCCAGGGCTGAACACACCGCCGGAACTGGTAGAAAAGGTCAGCCAGATTGCCCGCGACCTGGGCAAAACCCCGGTGGTCGTGCTGGAAGCTCCCGGCTTTGTTGTCAACCGGATTCTCATACCTATGATCAATGAGGCAGTCGCAATTTATGCCGAGGGAATTGCCTCCGTGGAAGGTATCGACACGGCTATGAAACTGGGTGCCAGCCACCCCATGGGGCCCTTGGAACTGGGTGACTTGATTGGCCTGGATGTGTGCCTGGCAGTGATGGACGTTCTGGAAAAAGAAACCGGCGATACGAAGTACCGGGCTCACCCTCTGCTGCGCAAAATGGTGCGCGGAGGGCGACTCGGCCGTAAAACAGGAGCCGGCTTCTACACCTACTAACCCACCATCCTCAACCATTATCAAGATAGAGCGTTTGTAACGCTCTATCTTTCCCGAAATCAACCCGGCAGCAGTTCTAAATTGCCATATTTTTTAGGTTCGGACTGACATGCAAGTCAGCTCCCGTGTTCTGTTTAATCTCTTCAATGCTGAACTCAGGGTTGCGTTCAACCAGCAAAAAACCATCCTGTGTAACTTCAATCACGCCCATTTCGGTAATAATTAAATCCACGGCCTTGACGGCTGTTAGAGGCAGATCGCAAGTTCTTACCAACTTGGGAGCACCCTTGGCGGTGTGCTCCATGGCCACGATAACTTTTTTAGCTCCACTCAGCAGGTCCATGGCGCCTCCCATGCCGGGCACCATTTTTCCTGGAATCATGTAATTGGCGATGTCCCCGTTTTCAGCTACCTGCAAAGCCCCCAGTACGGTCACGTCTACATGTCCTCCGCGGATGATGCCAAAAGACATGGCGGAATCAATAAACGCGCCGCCAGGCAGAATAGTCGCCGGGATTGCTCCAGCATTGGTGATTGAAGGGTCGACGTTTTCAGGGTCAGGGGCTGGTCCAAGCCGAATACAACCGTTTTCGGATTGGAAGATGACCTCTTTTTCTACAGGCACGAAGTTGGCAACCAGGGTGGGCAAACCAATGCCTAAATTGACCAGGTCGCCCTGCTGAAACTCCAGGGCTACGCGCTTAGCGATAAATTCCTGAATGGCTTGTTTATCCATCATAGCGCACCTCCATCGACGATATATTTGATGAAAACACCGGGCACAACTACCTGATCAGGGTCCATGAAACCCTCCCTGATGATTTCCTTAGCCTCGACAATGCTAATCCTTGCGGCTGCGCCCATATAGACGTTGAAGTTTCGTGTGGCTCCATGAAAACTCATATTGCCTTCAGTGTCTACTTTTTGGGCAAACAATAAAGCCACATCCGCTCGTAATGGCGTTTCGAGTAAGTAATCCTCGCCATCCACCTGAACTATCTGCTTTCCATTAGCTACCTCTGTTCCCAGACCGGTCCGGGTGAGCACGCCACCCAGGCCAAAACCGCCCGCGCGCACACGTTCAATCAACGTGCCCTGGGGAACCAGTTCTACTTCAGTCTCGCCTGCCAGCATTTGGCGGCCAGTTTCTTTATTGGTACCTATATGCGAGGCGATGATCTTTTTGAATAGCCTGGCAACGACCATTTTGCCTACCCCGCGGTCAATGAAAGCAGTGTCATTACAAATCAAAGTAAGGTCCCGGGCACCTTTGGCAATGAGGGCATCGATAAGTCGTTCTGGAGTGCCCACTCCCAAAAAGCCGCCTACCATCACGGTATCACCATCTTTGACCTTGTCTACGGCTTCGTCGAGGCTGATTATCTTATTCATATCACTCCAAATAGTCGTCGTTGAATGCTATATCAATTTCTACAAATTGAATTTAGTGATGCAGTTCCTGGCGTTTTGCCAGTTCCTCACAAATAAAGCTGGCCACGTCGTCCGCAAATTTCCCAGGGCCAAAACCAGCATCCGCGCCAATTTCCTTAGCCAGTTCGTGGCTGATGCGCGGGCCGCCAATTAGCAGTAGGAAACGCTGCCTCAAACCTTCGGCTTCAAGCAGCTCCACGAGTTGGGTTAAGTTGTCGATGTGCACATTCTTCTGGGTGACCGTCTGGGAAACCAACAGCACGTCAGCATCGAATTCCACTGCTTTTCGAATGAAGTCTTCATTACTGATCTGGCTGCCTAAATTTAAAGCATCAATCATTTTGTAGCGTTCCAGGCCGTAGTGCCCGGCGTAGCCTTTCATGTTCATAATGGCGTCAATGCCCACCGTATGGGCATCCGTGCCGGTGCTGGCACCGAGTACGCGCAGTTTGCGACCAAAATGCCTCCGGATGAATTCGTCCGTTTCAGCCATGGTCATGATGTGTACATCCACTGCGTTAACATGGATTTGGGTGAAATCCAGCGTGTGCGTAAGGCTGCCGTAGACCACAAAGAAGCTAAAGCCTGTATCCAGGGCCTGATGGTGGGCTACCAGTGGTTCTGACAATCCCATGTGCAAGGCTAACAAACGGGCTGCCTCAACTGCCTGTTCGGAATCGGGCACCGGCAAGGTAAAGGAAAGCTGCACTTTGCCGTCATTCATGGTGTCGCCGTAAGGCTTGAGCTTTTTCAGGTCAAGTGATTTATCAAAATCCTTCTTTGAGGTGCTATATAGCCCGCTGCTCATCGCTGACCTCCTTGAACGGTCTGCCTGGCTGCCGCTTTTGCCCAGTCGGCTTCTTCCTTCAGCAGCAAGGGAACGAATGGGTTGACATAATCTCTGGCTTTTTCGATAACCCCGGAAAGGCCTTTGCCGCCATACAGCGAGCGTTTGATGCCAGCAAATTTGCCTTCTTCGAGGGTATGAAAAAGCCCATCCCTGCGGATGCCCTGCAGGAGGTCGAGTGCCTGGCTCAACACCTCGTTAGCGCGCTGCTCCATCAAGCCGCCATCGCGAAATTCAATTTCAGCACCAAGGTCTGCCATGGCGGTGGCGATGTAACGGGCATTCTCAATTGCCAGCGCCCGGTCCGCCATTAATGGAGTGTGGATGGCTTCCGTCAGCATGCCCAAAAGTTGAATGCGCTGGTGAGTGATGACGGTTACCATATTGAAGAGCGCGTCCTGCACGTGGCCCTTGAAGATATTGCCAGTCATGAATTTGGTTGGCGGCATGTATTTTAGGGGCGCTTTGGGGAAAATCTGGCGCGCCATCTGTGCCTGGGCAAGTTCATAGAGGAAGGAATTGTGGAGGGCAGGGTCCATCTCGTAAGCGTGCCCAAGCCCCATTTGCTCCTCAGGCATGCCGGCTTTGAGCGCGAATTGCTCGTTGATGAATTGCGAAGCCAACACGGTATAGGCTTCATCAAAGGCATCGGAAGTGGTCAGATAGTTATCTTCCCCTGTGTTGATAATCACGCCGGCTGCACCGTTGATCATGCGCGAGAAGCTCTGGTCTATCAGGGTGCGCTGCATATTGATATCGCGGAAAAGGATGCCGTACAGGGCATCATTCAGCATCAAATCCAGGCGTTCGTAGGCCCCCATAACCGCGATTTCTGGCATGCAAAGCCCTGAGCAGTAGTTGCAGAGGCGGATGTAGCGGCCGAGTTCCTCCCCACTTTCGTCCAGCGCCTCTCGCATCAGGCGGAAGTTCTCCTGGGTGGCCACGGTGCCCCCGAAACCTTCGGTAGTGGCGCCATATGGCACATAATCCAGCAGACTCTGGCCAGTGGTACGGATGACGGCGATGATATCTGCGCCTTGCTTGGCGGCCGCTTTAGCCTGGGTGATATCTTCGTAGATATTACCCGTGGCCACAATCACATAGATCAGCGGGCCGGGGTGGTCGCCAAATTCCTGCAGTTTGGCTTCCCGCTGCAGCCGATTGGAGCGAATGCGTTCAAGTGTTTCTTGAGCCCGTTTTTCAGCCCAAATCTGCACTTCATAAGGATCCTGAACCTCTACCTGGCTCAGATCCAGGCTGCCTGTGGCAATAGCTTCCGCCAGTTCTTGCGGTTGCTTGCCCAACGCCAGCGCGCCTTGACCAATCCAGAAGGCGGCACCCTGATTAAGCACACCATTATCTTTAAACTGCTCCACCACGATATTGGGCAGCGGCACCCCGCTTTCATCTACGCCATCAATCCCCAACAGGCGGCAAACAGCGCGCTCGACGGTCATGCTTGTGAAATGTTCCAAATAATTTTGGGTGTCTTCAGCGATTTGCCTGGCAGCCTCCCGTGCTGCGGTCACCTTTTCCCAGTCAAGCTTTATTTCTGCCATTTTTCCTCCTGCCAGAGCTTCTGCATTGCCTGGATCAGTTCTATGTCCATCCCCAATAAAGCCGCAATCTGAATGGCAGCCGATGGGTGCGGGTGCGAGCCATCCACCTCTTCGAGGTGAAAATCCATCAGTTGCTGAATTTGCCGGATCAGCTCAGTGTCTTTTAAGCCAGATACTGACCGAAGTCCCTCCAGGCCAGCCTGCCGGATGCCTTTAATGCGGTAAAACCGCAAACCCTGCCCAGGAGCCACCTTGTAATGTGTGGCCATCAGCAAGCTGGACTGGCTGAGCGCGTATGCCTGGCAAAGAGCCTGGATGATGGCAGTGGCTTCACTGGGGTTGGTACCCCGGCAGGGTTCATCCATTACCACCAAACCACGCTTGAGCTGACTGCGGTGAAAGTCATCCCTGAGCCGAATGGCTTCCATGCCAAAAGAGGACAGCCCCAGGTTAAAATCACCGCTTTCTCCAGCTGCGAATGAGAGAAAATCATAAAGTGGTGTTTTGAGAACCTGGCACGGTGGAAAGTATGCCAGTTGGGTCAATGCAAGGGTCAGAAAACAGGTTTGCAGAGCCACGCTCTTGCCGCCCATATTAGCGCCAGTGATAATCGCGGCCCCTTTTTCCAGGCGTATGGAATGAGGTGTGAAATCAGCCCCGGACTTCTGAAGGGCTGCTTTCACCAGGGGGTGCCAGGCATCAGTAATTTCTGCGGGTTCATCCGCGCTCAACAATTCAGGTTTTTGAGCTTGCCATTTAAGCGCCAATTCAGCCCGGGCCAACCGGAAGTCCAGCCAGCCGCAAGCCTCAAGATTGGTACGCAGTTCTGGCATCCAATGTAACAAACTGATGCCGAGTTCCCTGCGCACACGCTCTTCTTCTTCATCCTCCTCTGCATTAATAAAATTTCGTTTTTTGAGCAGCTCCTGACGGGTCGTGCCACTAGAAGACTCCAGCTTGAACTCAAGTTCACGCTTGTTCTTGCGGATTTGACCAAGTTTGGCAGAGTAAGCTGTATAAATGTGGAATCCTTGGGCACCGGTGCCAGCTGGGTCCAGCAGGCGTTCAGCTTCATCCAGAACTACCAGACGGACTTTGGCCGCCGCTATCAACGCCTTCAGGTCGGCCAGTTGATTGAAGATGGCAATCGCCTTCTTGAGCTCAAAAAACTCGGTTTCATCCAGCAGTCGCTCGCTCTCCACGCCGTGCAAAGTACCGCGCAGCTCCCGCAGCTGCGAAAGCAGCCGCTGGGCATCAATCGCCACGCCCGGAGTAGTATTTAAAAGCGCAATCAGGGCAGCGATCGCGTCCAGCTCTTCCTGAAGCTCACCTTTTTCCGTGGGATCGTAGAAGTGGCGGTATGCCTTTAGGTGGTTACCTTGCGGGCAGCGGCAGTGGCACTGGGCGATGATCTCGTCCAGGCCAACCAATTTAGCTTCTGCGTCGTTTAGATAGATGGTCATAGTTTTCTCAAGGTCTGCTATAGCGGGGTTGGCCCGAAATCCTCCACTGGGATGGTGGTGATGTGGCCAAGGGCATTTAATAAAGCTGTTCTGTCAGCGGGGGTGCCATCAGCTTTGAAGGGATTCAGGCAGACCATCTGAACTGAGAGCGGGTAAAAGGCTGCCAGCTGGATGCCCTGGTGATTAAGTTTGCGCAATATGCCTGGCGAGATGAAAAGACGGGTGCCATCTTCCACCGCCAGGGTCAGGTTTCGAAAGCGTTTTTCTGCCAGAAGGCTCTTGCAGAGGGTGTCAGTCAGGGCGCCTCTGAGCATCAAGGTGCCAGGATTTCCCTCCAAAACGCCAACAATGACCTTTGCCTGACCAACCAGTGAAGGCAGTGCCAATGATTGGGCAGCCTCCTCAATTGCTTGAGGGAAGGCGACAACCCGTATAGCCGGTTGGTTCTTAAGCAGATCCTGTATGCGCACAGCTATTATGGCGTCCAGGGCTGGAATGTTGAGCAAGCTGAGGGCATGGGCAGTAACTTCCGCAAGTTCATCCGGGTTGGCCGACGTTTCAGCTCCGACTGCCAGGATGATGGACTGGGTTATCCCGCCGCCAGCCTGGGCACGCCGCGAGAGGGCGCCATCCACAACAAAGAACAGGTCAGGGTCCTGTTCCCGCAGCAAGTGCTCGCAGTCAAACAAGTCAGCAGCCTGCGAAGGGCCGGCAAGTTCCACGTAACCGTCGCTGAGCGCTTTGCAGATAACCACTTCGCCAAAATTGGTGCGGATGCCGGTAAGTGCCAGAATGTCCAGCAGGGCATCACAGCGGCTGAGAGAACTTTTGGCCGTCGCCAAATAAGTACCAGCGTAAATAAAAATTCTCGGCTTGGGTTGGCCGTTTACCACGTCTTCTTCTTCGCCATCCCTACCGATGGAGGTGATACCCAGTGGCCGCGAAATTCCTGATTTTTGCCAGGTGCGGATGAGATGGTTTAGGCAGGTTGTTTTACCAGCATTCTTTGATAGTCCAACCAGGGCAAGCGAACGCAGCCCCTCAAGGTGGGCTTTTTGGAGGAACAGGCTTGGTGAAGTCAAGCCGCCTTCAAGAACCTCATCTTTATTCGTAACGTATGCCCTCATCAGTTTTTACCTTGCGCAGCAACACTTTGGGCTCAATGGTCATTTGTTGACCGGCCAACAAGCCTGAAACGCCGATCATTTGGATATTCTCTTCGCCTCTGCAAACAGAACAGTGGCAATCCTGATGGTATTCACCCGGCTCTTTGTAGGTGGTGATGACGCCTTCATAGTTGCGCAGGACCACACGATCAGGACCTTGGGAGATCTGGTAATCCGGCATGACCGGGATCTTACCCCCGCCCCCAGGTGCATCCACAACGAAAGTGGGCACGCATAGGCCGGATGTATGGCCGCGTAAGCCTTCGATAATCTCAATACCCTTGGAAATTGGGGTGCGGAAATGTGAAAGCCCCAAAGAAAGGTCGCATTGATAGAGGTAGTAGGGTCTTACCCGCAGGTAGACCAGGCCATTAACCAGCTTGCGCATGACGTGCACGCAGTCGTTGACGCCCCGCAGCAGTACCGATTGGTTGCCTAGTGGCACGCCGGCATCGGCAAGCATGGAGCAGGCTTTCTGGCTCTCGGGGGTGATCTCGTTGGCATGATTGAAGTGCGTGTTCAGCCAGACCGGGTGGTATTTCTTGAGCATTTCGCAGAGCTCAGCAGTGATGCGCTGCGGCATGACCACCGGTGTGCGTGTGCCCAGGCGGATGATCTCCACATGCTCGATTTCGCGCAGTTTTGCCAGGATGTATTCCAGGCGCTCTTCGCCCATCAACAGGGCATCGCCGCCGGAGAGCAGCACATCCCGGACCATCGATTTCCCCCGGATGTATTCGATGCAAGCGTCAATCTCCTTCAAAGTACGGGCGCCATCCTGCTGGCCGGCCAAACGGCGGCGGGTGCAATGGCGGCAGTACATGGCGCACTGGTCGGTGATTAGAAAAAGCACCCGGTCCGGGTAGCGGTGCGTCAAACCGGGCACGGGAGAATCCCCATCTTCTTCCAGGGGATCTTCCAGATCTTCCGGGCTGCGGTAAGCTTCTGCAGCAGTAGGTACGGCTTGTTTGCGGATGGGGTCGTATGGATCATCCGGGTCAATCAGGCTAAGGTAATAGGGTGTGATGGCCATGCGGAAGTTCTGCAACGCTGTGCGCGCTCCGGCTTCTTCCTCAGAGCTCATCGGCAGATAAGTCTTGAGTGTATCAATGTCAGTGATGCGATTTTGAACCTGCCAATGCCAATCGTTCCATTTGTCTTCCGTTACGTCCGGGAACAAGGTCTGGCGGCGAGCCTGACCGCTCTTGTTGATGTATTTTTCTTCAGCTTTCATCGAACTCCTTCGTTCGCTATTTCCTGTAAGTGTGCCGTGGCCACACCTGGGTCAATGCTTAGAGGTAACTTTGCTCAAAAATATCCCGCAGAGCTTTACTTTCGCGCAGTTCCTGCAAGGTCACTTCGGCGTGGTGCTTGGTATAACCATTGCCGATGATCATCAGAACGTCCTTGCCAATTCCTTCTGCCCCCAGGGCTGCCCGCGTGAAGCTGGTTGCCATGCTGAAGAAGTAAACCGTACCGCCATCGCGCACCGGCAGGACGGAAGACATTTCAGTGCCTTCAATGTTGACCACATTGATGGAAACGTCGTATTCCTTGCCGTCGTTGCACTCCAGGGCGCGTTCCAGCACTTCCACCGGTTTGGCGGCGTCGGCCACGAAGAACTTATGCACAAATTTGTTGTCCAGCAGCGTGGCTTTGGGGCGGTCGTTGCGGCTCATCCCGACCACATTGCCGCAGGGACCTACGCGCTTCATGGCTTCGTAGGCACACAGCATGCCGCTTTTGCCACCCGCCCCCAGAATAAGCACTGAATCGCCTGGCCGAACGAGATTGGCTGTCTGGGCAGGAGCACCAGCCACATCCAGGGCAGCCAGCGCCAGTGGCTCCGGCATGTCGTCAGGCAGTTTGGCATAGATGCCGCTCTCAAAAAGGATGGCTTTGCCTTTGATGTCCACCCGCTCAATTTCGGGGTGCACAGCCAGGATCTCATCAATCCGTAAGGGCGTAAGGGAGAGGGAAACCAGGGAAGCGACACGGTCACCTTCCTGGATGTCTTTGCGGTTCTTGAGGGCGGAGCCGATTTTCTCAACGGTGCCCATCAACATACCGCCAGATCCCGTAACCGGGTTTTGCATTTTGCCGCGTTTGGCAACAATATCCAGGATCATTTCCCTCAGGGTGGCTTCGTCTTGTTCTGAGGCCGCCCAAAGTTGATGGAAACTGGCTGAGTCGATGTTGAGGGCTGAGACATCAATCAGGATTTCGTTATCGTAGATTTCCATGGTGTTGTCGATCTTTTGCGCAGCCTGGGGCAGCAAGCCCTTTGGTTCAATCACGCGGTGAGCGCCGTACTTATTTCCCATTGCCATATTTCAATTTCTCCGTGTTGTTAGATTTAATAACGCCGTGCCAGGCCCAAAACTTGCCGGGCTTCATCAGGACTTGCGATTTCAAGGTTCAGTTCCTTAGCGATGCGCGCAATCCGCGCCACAAACTCACCATTACTGACAGCGTTCCTGGTGTGGTCGAAGCGCAGGTTGTCTTCAAACCCCACCCGCACATGCCCTCCCAGCAGCATGCTCATGACATTCATTTCCAGCTGGCAGCGGCCAACACCAGAGACGGTGAAGGTAGCACCTTCTGGCAGTGATTCTTTCATAAAAAGCAGGTCGCGCGGGGTACCGGCGGCACCACCATTGACCCCGAGCACGATGTTGAAATGCAAATGCCCCTGGATGTGGCCTTTGCGCACCAAGCGCAGCGCCATATCGATGTGGCTTTTGTCGAAGCATTCCAACTCGGGCATGATGCCGTGCTCGCGCATGCGGGCAGCAAAATCAATGATCATATTTTCAGTGTTGATGAAGATTTCATCCCCGCCAAAATTGAGGGTGCCGCAGTCCAGGCTGGCCATTTCCGGGTTGAGTTCGGTCGGCTGCAAGCGTTCTTCAGCCGTCATACCGGTTGCCCCACCCGTGCTGGGCTGGATGATAATGTGCGGGCAGGCGGCTTGAATGACATGGATAATCTCACGGAAGCGTTCGCGGTCCTGGGTGGGCTTGCCATCGTCCCAGCGGGCGTGCAAGTGAATGATGGCCGCGCCGGCATCCACCGCACTCTTGGCTTCGCGCACGTACTGCTCGATGGTGTAAGGGACAGCCGGATTCATACCTTGGGTCACTTCGGCGCCGCTGATGGCAGCGGTGATAATAACTTTGTGGTCGCTCATCTGAATTGGCTCCTTTCGGCTCAGCTTTTACGCTGTTTGTCTTTGGGGGTCACACAGGTGCCGGTGGCTTTGCAGACCAGGATGGGTTCGGCCAGCATGTCCGCTGCTGAGTCGGAAAGGTCCGGGCGGGGAGCAATCACCTTCCAGGCTTCAAAGGCCATCTTGCGCGAGCTAATGCCTTCGGAAGTGATCCAGCCTTTGGCTTCGATGTAGTCGCCCGCATAGACGGGGGCTAAAAACTCGATGCTGTCGTAAGCCCTGAACAGGCCTTCATCCCCATCACGGCGGATGAGCAGTTCCGTGGCCACGTCGCCAAAAAGCGCCAGCATCCTGGCACCGTCAACAAGGTTGCCGCCGTAGTGGGCGTCAAGATTGGACATTCTCAAGCGGATCAAGACTGGTTCCATTTTTTTCTCCTTAACTAAAAAGCGCCATGTGTTAATCGAAACACATAGCGCTTCATGCATCGCATGACAGTGGCCCGTCCTTAGTCCGGCTCACCAGGCACTCTGAGAGGGTATTCACAGAGCCCTTCGGCAGCGGATAATTTGATTCTCACTCCAATCCCGGAGCTTCCTGAGTTTCTACGCCTTCCGCCGCGCCTCTATTAAAGGTATTAATTTTTCACTGCAAGCCTGTTTGTAGGCAATTTCAAAGATATGCCTATTATAGCCTTGAATGCAGCCAGTCGGCAAGGGTGTTTGGCATGAGTTGACATCCGGGGTCGAAGAGTTTGTGCGTGCATTCCGCGCAAATTGCCAGATCAGAAGGGACAGGTACAAAGTTACCGGGTAGGTTCGCGCTCTCACGAATTTCAAAATTGGAGTAAACAAAGACAGGCAGGTCACTGACTTCGAAGCTTTCAATGACAGCGTGGGCTGGCGGTATAACTTGGAGCTCCTCTATGAATGCCTTAACGGTTTCGGGCTTACCAGATACTTCAATTTCAACGCCTCGGGATGAGTTGAGCACCCAACCACCCAGCCCGTGCTTGGTTGCGTAAGCATAGACAGTTGGGCGAAAGCCCACTCCTTGCACGATTCCGGTCACTTTGATGAGTTTGTTGATTAAAACCTCGCTCAGGCAGTTTTGGTTTTGGCGACTTCAGCAATCAACCAGGCCATCCAGGCCTCAAACCCTTCTCCGGTTTTTGAGGAAAGCTCAAAGCAAACCAATCGTGGGTTGAGAGCGGCCACGCCCTGTTTGAAGTAATCCATACGAAATTCCAGGTAGGGCAAAAGGTCGATTTTGTTAATGATGAGCACATCAATGCCACGATAGATATTGATGTACTTGTATGGTTTATCGTCACCTTCAGGAATTGAGGCAATAAGGATGTTTTTGTGCGTACCGAGGGCGAACGCCGCAGGGCAGATAAGGTTGCCAACATTTTCGATGATTACCAGGTCAATTTCGTCCAAAGGTAATTGGTCCAGCGCCATTTCGGTCATCACCGCGTCCAGATGGCATTCACCGCCGGTGTTGATCTGAACCGCTGGTATTCCTTTGGCAACGATTTTGTCGGCGTCAATTGTGACGGGGGCAGTATCACCCTCAATGACACCCAGATGAATGGATTCCGAAAGGTGTTCAATGGTCTTGAGTAAAAAGCTGGTTTTTCCCGCGCCAGGAGAAGCCATGACGTTCAACCCGAGGATTTTAAGGGCATCCAGGCGCTTCCGATTCTCGGCCGCCAAACGGTCATTCGAATCCAGTATTTTGCGGACGATTTCAACTTTC
>Ga0209538_1000215_pt1 | contig 35403 bp, 31 predicted proteins | sample BarGraNGADG00211_2_FD_184492 | JGI IMG/M metagenome (GOLD analysis project Ga0209538, IMG submission 184492) | Arctic peat soil microbial communities from Barrow, Alaska - Barrow Graham LP Ref core NGADG0004-211 (SPAdes) (version 2) | ecosystem: Environmental > Terrestrial > Soil > Wetlands >... | reverse complement strand
GCCAGGTGACCGCGCTGGTGAGGCGGCTGAAGTCGTCGGGGATGCAGGTCGCGGATGACGAGGCGTCCGCTCAAGTCATCCGCGCGTCGGCGCGAGTAGCGCTGGGGATCGAGAGGTTGCAGGACGAGTTGGGGCTGACCGGCGTCGCGATCAACTGCTACGGAGGCCCTGACCCTGAAGGGTACACGGGCGTGCTCGGGCGGTGCGGGGCGAGCGGCTGCCTGAAAGGCCATGCGCTCGGGTCGGTCATCGTCGGGTGCGAGAGCGATGTCGTGGAGTGCGCGCAGCAGATGATGTTCCGTCACCTGCTGGGGCGCGTGCCTTGCATGGCCGACCCGTGGATGCTGGACGAGGACGGCGTCCTGCTGTCGGGCACATGCGGCGGGCCGGCGGGCCTGGCAGCCTCGCCCGAGGACGTCAGCATCGGGGCGGGGACCCTGATGAGCCTGTACAAGGTGGGCGTGCTCGGCGTGTGCTTACCGGGGATAGCCCCGGCGAAGGCCATCGTGGCGCGAATCCACGGCCGCGAGCTGGACCGCATGGTAGTGGCCACCGGCGACTTTCTCGAGTCGGACACAACGTCCATCCCGGGGCGGTTGTGCCTCAAGGTGCGGCTGGACGACCCCGAGAGCTTCCTGGAGCGCGGGGCGATCGGCAACCACTACACGTTCCTGCCGACGGAGTGGCTCGAGAGGGACCTCGCGCGGCTGGAGGCGCTCTGCGACCTGATGGGAATCGAGATCGACTGCATCTGAGGAGGAGCGGGATGCCTTACGTGGACGCGAGTAAGATTGTCGAATCGCGGGTGCCGGCGCCGTGCGAGCGCACGCTCAAGCTGGTGATGGACCCGGGCACGCACCCGGACGTGCAGGGCTTCACGCTGATATTCTCAACACTGGCGCCCGAGGGCGGGTGCACGGACCTCCACGTGCACGAAGGTTCGGGCGAGCTGATGGTGTTCACCCGGGGGACGGGCAAGGCGTGGCTGGCGGGGGAGGAGTGCGAGCTCAAGCCAGGGGTTGCGATCTACGCGCCACCCGGCGTCGAGCACAGGACGCTCAACACGGGGACGGAGCCGCTCGAGATAGTGTGCGTGTTCGTGCCCCCGGCTCCGGCGGACTACATCCGCCAGATGATGCCTGCGGAATAAATGCAAAATGGGGACAGGCACCTTTTTGCATTGGACGGCGCGGACGCGATGATTTATTGAAGGATGCAAAAAGGTGCCTGTCCCCATTTTGCAGGGGAGAGAGATGGCGAAGAAGAACACACAACATTTCAAAGGCGAGTACGACCGCATCAAAGCGCAAGGCGGCATCGCTTTTCCAGAGGCAATGGTCAAGGCGTGGCTCGCTGAGCGCGGGGTGCGCGTCCCCGTAGGGCGCGTCGCCAGGACCGCGGACGAGGCCTCGAAGATCGGCGCCGGCATCGGCTATCCGGTCGTGATCAAGGTCTCCTCTGACCGGATGCTCCACAAGACCGAGAGCGGCGCCGTGAAGCTCGGCGTCAAAGGGCCGGGGGAGCTGCGCCGCGAGTTCGGCGACATGCGGGCGCGCGCCAACGACTCGATGCGCCACCGGGGCTTCGAGGGCGTTCTGGTGGAGGAGCAGGTCCCGCCGGGCGTCGAGATGATCGTGGGCCTGCAGAACGACCCGCATTTCGGTCCGGTCCTGATGGTCGGGATGGGCGGCATCCTCACAGACCTGCTCGAGGACGTGGCCTTCCGAATGCTGCCAGTGGCGCGGCGCGACGTTCGCGAGATGCTCCGCGGCCTCAAGGGCAGGGCCTTGCTCGGTGGCTTCCGTGGCGCCGAGCCGTGCGACGTGCAGGCGCTCGAGGACACCATCCTCACGATCGCCAGGCTCGGAGCCGACATCGCGCCCTATTTCGAGAGCGCCGACTTCAACCCGGTCATCGTCCACCCGAAAGGCGCGGTCGTTGTGGACGCCAAGGTTGTGCTCTCCGACGTGGTCCGCCCACGGGTGCTGTCCGCCGGCAAGCCGCACACCGGGCACCTAGAGTCTTTCTTCAACCCGGCGAGCGTCGCGGTCATCGGCGCCTCAGCGAGCCCCGGCAAGATCGGCAACGTCATCGTCGATTCCCTGGTGAATTACGAGTTCAAGGGCCGCATCTATCCCATCAACCCCAACCGCGAGACCATCATGGGGGTCAAGTGCTACCCGTCGCTGGACGCGCTTCCCGAGGCCCCCGAGCTCGCGGTCATGGTGGTCGACCTCTCCGAAGGCCCGCGCCTGATGAAGGAGCTTGCCGCGAACGGGACCCACGCACTCCTCGTTGTTTCAGGCGGGGGCAAGGAGCTCGGCGGCAGCCGCGAGCACATCGAGCGGGAGATGACTCGGCTGGCGCGCGAGCTGGACGTCCGCGTGGTCGGGCCCAACTGCATCGGCGCGTTCGACGGGCGCAGCAGGTTCGACTCGTTCTTCCACAGCCACGAGCGGCTGCTGAGGCCGCCTGCCGGCAGCATGAGCTTCATAACGCAGAGCGGCACCTGGGGCTGCGGGTTCCTGGAGGCCGCGGAGGTGTCCGGCGTGAGCAGGATGGTCTCCTACGGCAACCGGGTGGACGTGGACGAGGGCGACCTCATCGCGTGCCTGGCGGCCGACGAGAACACGTCCGTTGTCGGCAGCTACATCGAAGGGCTCGGCGACGGTCGTAAGTTCCTGGCCGCTGCTAGACGCTCCATAAAGGAGCACGGCAAGCCTGTAGTCGCCTTCAAGACGGGCCGCAACGCGAGGTCGGCGAACGCCGCGGTCTCACACACCGGCGCCTATGGAGGGACCTACGCGGTGTACGAGGGCGTGCTGCGCCAGGCGGGCGTCATCACCACCGATAGCTTCCACGAGCTCTTCGCGGCGTGCCAGGCTCTGGCGCTGCAACCGGCGGCTGCCGGCCCGAGGGCGGCGATGCTATCCAACGGCGCCGGCCCCATGGTGAACGCGCTGGACCTGTTCCCCGCAAGGGGGCTCGAGCTGGTGCGCCTGGCGAGGCCGTCGGTGCGCGCGATGCGCGACCACTTCTCGTTCTTCTATCTCGTGGAGAACCCGGTGGACGTGACCGGCTCGGCGTCGGCCGAGGACTACGAGTTCGTCATCAGGACGCTCCTGGACGACCCGAAGGTCGACGTCATCATGCCGTTCTTCGTGTTCCAGGACACGCCGCTGGACGAGAGCATCGTCGAGCGGATGGCGACGCTGAACAGGCTCGCCGATAAGCCCATCGTCGGCTGCGCGGCCGGCGGCCCTTACACGGCCAGGATGGTGCGGGCGCTGGAAGAGGTCGGCGTCCCGGTGCTCCCCGACGTCGCGCAGTGGACGGCCGCGGCGTCCGCCCTGATCGAGTGGGGCAGGATCAAGAAAGGCCGCTGACATGGACAAGCTCATCATCACGGCCGCGCTCACCGGGGGCATGCACGGAAAGGAGGCCAACCCCTCGCTGCCCGAGCAGCCTCCAGAGATAATCGAGGCCGCGGTGGAGTGCTGGAACGCGGGGGCGTCTATAGTCCACCTGCACGCGCGAGACGCGGACGGGCGCGGCATCGCCAACGCCGACATCTTCCGCGAGATAAACGAGGGCAGCAGGGCGCGATGTCCGCTGGTGGTGCAGGACACGACCGGCGACTCCGGCATCCCGGTCTCGCGGCGCATCAGCTCTCTCGATGCCGACCCCGACATGGCTTCACTGAACATGGGCACGGTCGTCTTCTTTGTCAAAGACGAGAGTGGCCAGGCGGTGGAGGACCAGTTCATCAACCTCCGCTCGGACATAGAGGCCTTCGCGGCGGCGATGCTGGAGCGTGGCATCAAGCCCGAGATGGAGGTTTACAGCCCGGCGATGTTCGGCGAGGTCGAGAACCTAATCTCCAAGGGCCTCGTCCGCGAGCCTTACTACGTCAACTTCGTGATGGGCGTGGGCGGCATGGGTGGTTACCCCGGCACGCCGCGCAACCTGCTTACCATGATCGACCACCTGCCCGAAGGGGCGATCTTCAACGTATCGGGCATCGGCCGCGCCCAGCTCCCGATGAGCGCCATGGCTATCCTCACCGGCGGTCACGCGCGCGTCGGGCTCGAGGACAACATCTACTACTGCAGGGGCGAGCTCGCTTCCTCCAACGCGCAACTGGTCGAACGGGTGGTGTGGCTCGCGGGCGAGCTGGGGCGCGAGGTCGCCTCTCCCCACGAAGCGCGCGCCATACTCGCGATCTGACGTCACTCAAGGGCGGACCCCATAGGATTCAACCCGCTTCACTCGAATCAAGCAGTGTAGCGAAACTGACTGTCGAGGCGGGGATTGGACAGGGTGAAACGGGCCATAACAAAGCGCGCGGCTGCTTTCAGGATAGTGGGCATTCTCGCCCTGGCATTGCTCGCTGCTTCGTGCGGCTCGACAACCACACAGACCGGCACCTCCTCAACAAAACCGGTCAGCCCGCCCGGCCTCTCAAAGATAGAGCACTTCGTCTTCATCATGCAGGAGAACAGGAGCTTCGACAGCTACTTCGGGACGTATCCCGGCGCCATGGCATACCTCCCGGGGTCGCCCTGACCGACCCGGTGGACGGCTCGTTGGTCGCGCCGTTCCACGACCCCAATCCTGTCAACCGGGGCGGCCCTCACCTCTGGGACAACTCCCAGGCGGATGTCAACGGCGGCAAGATGGACGGGTTCCTTGCGGAGTCCTACAAGGGCAAGTCTGGCGCGCCAAACCCCGGCAAGCTGAACCCCAAGGACGTCATGGGATGGCACGACTACCGCGAGATCCCCAACTACTGGGATTACGCGCGCGATTTCGTCCTGCAGGACCGGATGTTCGAGTCGGTCGCGAGCTACAGCTTGCCGGCGCACCACTACATGCTCGCGGCGCAGAGCGGCGGATACGTCGGCACGAAGGGCCAGGCTAAACCCTCCACCTACAACTTTCCGGAGATCACCGAGCTTCTCATGAGCGGCAAGATCGACTGGAAGTACTACGTGACCTCAGGGAAGATCCCCGACACCGAGGACGGGGAGGTGGTCGGCTCGGTGCCGCAGCAGGCGCAGGCACCGAAGAAATACACGTTATGGAACCCGCTCCCCGCGTTCCCGAAAGTGAAGGACAACCCCGCCCAGTGGGACCGCCTGGTGGACACTGCCAACTTCTACAAGGACGCGCGCGCCGGCAAGCTGCCCCAGGTCAGTTGGGTCATCCCGTCGAGCGCGGTGAGTGAGCACCCTCCCAGTGGCGTCCGGGCGGGCATGGCTTACGTCACCGGTCTGGTCAACGCGGTGATGAAGAGCAAAGACTGGAACAGCACCGCCATCTTCATCTCGTGGGACGACTGGGGCGGTTTCTACGACCACGTGCCGCCGCCAAGCGTTGACCAGTATGGATACGGGATACGCGTCCCGGGGCTCGTGATAAGCCCCTACGCCAGGCGCGGCTACATCGACAAGAATGTCTACTCCTTCGAATCGTGGCTCAAGATCGTGGAAGAACGTTTCGGCGTCAGCACGCTCACGGCCCGCGACAGCCAGGCCAGGGATATGAACGCCGCGTTCGACTTCACACAGCAGCCGCGCCCGCCGCTGATCCTCCAGGCGACCAGGAAAGGCACGCCGTACAAGTGACAGGGGTGGCTTAACCTTTCGGGGTCAGGTCCGTTTTCTTAAGCGAAACATGCAAAAAGGTGCCTGGCCCCATTTTGCAGTCAGGCGAACGCGGCTTTGACCCCGGGGTGGATCAGCTCGCCGTTCCTCACGTTCAGCCCCATGCGCAGGGACCCGTCCTCATCCATCGCCCTGTCCAGCCCTTTGTCGGCTATGTCCAGCGCGTAGGGCAGTGTCCTGGCGGTCAGGCTCAAGGTCGCGCTGCGGGGCACTGCCGCGGGCAGGTTCGTGATGCAACTGTGGACCACGCCTTCCTCGATGTAGTAGGGGTTCGCGTGCGTGGTGGGCCGCGACGTCTCGGCGATGCCTCCCTGGTCGATGGAGATGTCCACGAGCACGCTGCCGTTCGGCATCGAAGCGACCATGGGGCGCGTGAGCAGCATAGGGGCCCTGCCCCCGTGGATGAGCACAGAGCCCACCAGCAGGTCCGTCATGGGCAGCAGCTCCTCGAGCATGGCGGCCGACGAAAACGCGGTCGATACCTTGCCGTGGAAAACATCTCGGAGGTAGGTAAGTCGCATGGGCGAGGCGTCCAGCACGGTGACTAACGCACCCATGCCCCAGGCGACCCGGCAGGCGTTGATGCCGGCCGTTCCGCCGCCCACGATGGTCACCCGCCCGGGCGGCGAACCGGATATGCCTGGGAGCAGCACCCCACGGCCTCCGCGGTGCGCGTCCAGCAGCCACCCCGCGTTGACTATCGCCAGACAGCCCGCGACCTCGCTCATCGGCTCGAGCAGCGGGAGGCTGCCGCCCGGAAGCTCCACCGTCTCATAGCCGAGCGCGGTCACGCGCGCGCTCAGCAGCGTCTCGGTGAGGACCTTGTCAGCGGCCAGGTGAAGAAAAGTGAACAGGATCAGGTCGTCGCGCAGGTAGTGAACCTCTTCACCCACAGGCTCCTTCACCTTGAGCACCATCTCCGCGCCGTCCCAGACCTCGCGCGCCTCGTCCAGGACGCGCGCACCGGCGTCCACGTACTCGGAGTCTTCGAAGCCACAGTAGAGGCCGGCCCGGCTCTGGATCAGCACCGTGTGCCCTCTGGAGGCGAACGCTTTCGCGCCCGAGGGCGTCATGGCGACCCGCTCCTCGCCTTCCTTGATCTCGACGGGCACCCCGATCCTCATGCCGGAACCTCAGCTTTCCTGGGTCACAACGACAGGGCGCGCGGTGATCATGTAGTGCATCGGCCCCGGTTCGGAGACCGACCTCACAAAGAAGCCGGCGGCCGTTATCAACCCCGACGCCTTCTCGACGGAGAACCTGATGGCGGGCGGCGGCCCGATGTCCATGGGCTCGTCCTTCCAGTCGAGGTCGACCAGGGTGCCGGATGCCTTGATCATCTTCCGGGCGTTGGCTAGCACCATTCCCGGGTCCCGGAAATCGTGCAGGTCGATACCCAAGAAGACATAGTCGGCGCAGGCGTTACACGCGAGAGTCGTCTCAGCTTCCCCGGGGGCAAGCTCGATGTTGGCGAGGCCTTCCGCCTGTGCCTTCTGCCTCAACTCGTCGAGGCCGACCTCATCGACGTCGATCCCGAAAACCCTGCCGCTCTCACCTGCGATCCTGGCAGCCGGGACGGCGAAGAAGCCGTCGCCGCACCCGACGTCGATGAAGGTGTCACCGCTGGAGAGCCCGATGCCGGCGAGGATCCCCTCAGGGTCCTGCCACTTGCGCCGCTCCGATTCATCGTGATGGTGGAACCTGTGTTGGTTTTCCGGCAAAAGCCCTCCCCTCCGATGTGACACGACCCTGACGGATAGTGTCTTTGCCCATGTTAGGAAATTCGGGCGGCGAGCGCCCGTTCCTGTGCGCCCCATTGTCCCACAGAAGGGTTGAATTTCGTCATGTTGCAAAACGGGGAAATACGGTTTAATCAATCCAGAGCCGCGAGAGTCGAGACGACGGAGCAGTTCAGCATGCAGCGAGGATTTAAATTCATAGATGATACTGGCACGGCGGTTGAAGCCAGACAAGAACGGGAGCTAGAGCCGGTCCACGATGAAGAGCTCCTGGACGCCTATTCCCGGGCGGTCGTAGGAAGCGCGGACGTCGTCAGCCCCTCGGTGGTCAACATCGCCGTGACGCCCAAGGACAGCGGCCGCCACAAGGCGATCCGCATCCCTAGGGAGACGCGGGGCACGGGCTCAGGCTTCGTGTTCACGAGCGACGGCTTCATCATCACCAACTCGCACGTCGTGCAGAACGCCGCCGCCCTGGAGGTCATGCTGCCCGATGGGCGGTCTTACCGCGCGGACGTCATCGGCGACGACCCGGATACCGACACGGCCGTAATAAGGATCAGCGCGCCGGATCTGAAGGCTGCCACTTTCGGCGACTCTTCAAGACTCAGAGTCGGACAGCTCGTCGTCGCCGTCGGGAACCCCTACGGCTTCCAGTGCTCGGTCACCGCGGGCGTCGTGAGCGCGCTGGGGCGGTCGCTGCGCTCGCAATCGGGCAGGCTCATCGACGACGTGATCCAGACCGACGCGGCGCTGAACCCCGGCAACTCGGGCGGGCCGCTGGTGAACACGCTCGGAGAGGTAATAGGCGTCAACACCGCTATCATCCTGCCGGCTCAGGGTATCTGCTTCGCTATAGCGATCAACACCGCCAAGTTCGTGGCGGCGAGGATCATGAAGTACGGCATGGTCAAGAGGAGCTACCTTGGCCTCCTGGGGCAGAACACCGAGCTGCACCGCAGGCTGGTGAGGTTCCACGGCCTGCCTGTCGAGACAGGCTTCCTGGTGACCCAGGTCGAGCCGTCGGGCCCGGCCGAGAGGGCGGGGCTGAAAGAAGGAGACGTCATCGTGGGGTACGGGGAGCAGCCGGTCAAGGGAATCGACGACCTGCACATGATGCTGACCGAAGAACAGATAGGCCAAAGCGTGGACCTGTGTGTGATAAGGCGCACTGAGAAAGTAGTTGTGAAGGTCATGCCTGAGGAGAAGAAAGCAGCCTGAGAACGAAGTCGCACCACTGGGGTCAGGTCCCGGTGGCGCATTGCCTGTGAAAAGCGTGGGGCCGTGCCCGAAATGGCGCGGCCTCATTCTTTCTGGTCCTAGTCCACGTCCACCGGCTCTTTGCACTCGCGGCAGCGCTTCGCGCCCCTGAACAGCCGCGCGCCGCAACTCGGGCAGACGTATCGCGCCTCTTCCTCTGCGATCCACTGCTCCATGCCCACTTCGCGCCAGCGCGGAATCGCGCGCATGATGACTTTCCTGCCGACCGGCATCGGGAACTCTTCGATGATCGCGCACGGGAACTCGTCGCACTCGTGGCATCCCCTGTACCCGCGCTCGCTTGTGCACGACTTGATGGGGCAGACCCGGCAGTAGGCGAACACCGCATCGCCCTCGGACAGGCAGCCTTCGCAGTGGATCTCCTCAGGGGGAAGGCTGTAAACACCGGCAAGCTTGTCGCGGAACTTCTGGTTGTCGTCGCGCGTCGCGTACATGATCCCGCAGACGCCACAGTAGAGCCCGCAAGGCGGGACCAGGTTCTCGTTGACTTCCATGACCGTCTCCTTTCGAGTCTGCAAAGGCCTGACCCCTACCCGGAGGGGCTGCCCCAGTTGCCGCAGTGAGCTTCCAGGAACCTGCGCGCGGAGCCGCCCACCAGGTCGCGGCGCACCTCCTCATCCAGCTCGAAGCTGTCGAGGTCTTTGTATATCTGCCTCACCGAGCCCATCCCGACCGGGTGGTCGGTGCCGAACATGATTCGCGGACTGAAATCCTGCAGCAGTGAGTGGAAGTGGTCGAGCTCGCGCAGGACGTCGGCGGTGTCCGGCGCCAGGGCCGCCGCATCGGGGGTATCCAGGTACAACCGCAGGGTGCCCGGCACGTTGGTCATGTCCAGGTACAGAAGCGGGTGCCGCGCCATGAGCTCGTGAGCCAGCCTGAACCTCGGGAACAGGGCGTGTACAATCACGACCGGCATCGCTGGGTGCTCATCCAGCATCCTCTGCATGTAGTCGAGGTCCTGCGTCTGCTGGTAGAACGTGTCGAAGCCCGTGTGCACCACGAACGGCCGCCCGCGCTCCTCGAGCACGCGGAACACCGGCTCGAACTCAGGGGAGAAGGCCTCGAACCGCTGGGCGTACGGGTGTAGCTTGATGCCGGCAAGGCTGTACTCGCCGAGGCAGCGCTCGACCACCTCGTCCTTGCGCGCGGTCTCGAGATGCACCGAGCCGAACGGCACCAGCATCTCATAGCGCGCTGCAACGTCGCGGCTCCACTCGTTCAGGCTTTCGGTCTCCTCGGCCTTCAAAGGGAAGACGAAGTTGAAAGCCTTTTCCGCGCCGCATGCCGTGATGTCGGCAAGGATGTCGTCCGGGGTCATGCCCTCATGGGAAGGGTGGGACGGGAACGCCCGCTTTATCCAGCGGACCAGGCTCGCCGAACGCCGTGAGGGGAGTATGTGTATGTGCGAATCGATGATCGCCCCGCTGGGCCTGATGCCTGGCATCTGTCCCTTCCTCATTCGATGATTCACGCAATTCTAGCGCGAAACGCGCCGAGTGGAAAAAAGGTGCCAGGCACCTTCTTTTCACTCAAGGAAAAGGCCCCCGAGGGGGCCCCTTCCTGTCTATTCGTCGGTTTACCTTGCCTAGTACGAGAACCCCACAGTGCAGTGGCCGCCGCTCCAGGCGTTGTTGTAGTTGAAGTACATCGGTCGCTCGACGACGATCTCGACGCTGTTGGTCGTCTCGACCTTCGCTGAGAAGTCGTGCGCGAGGTCGTCGGACGAGCCCAGGACGTCCCGCACGTTCACGGTGAACCGCGATGCCTTGGGCACCGTCAGCATCTGGACCTGTGTCGTGCCCGCCGCTGTCATGTAGGTTATCTTGACCGCGGCGTCGTTGCCCGGGTCGGGGTTCAGGATGGTGATGAACGACTGGAAGTTCGGCCTCACGCAGCCTTCGGCGAAGTGCCACGCTTTGTCCGGCAGGACCGAGCCCATGACGCAGCTTCCGCCCGTCCAGCCGGTCGCGTTGAAGTTGAAGTACATGGGCCGCTCCACGACGATGTTCTGGCCGTTGTTGCACGCGACCGTCGCCGAGAAGTCATGCGCGGCATCGTTGCCGGTGCCGAGCAGGTCCCTGACCACTATCGTGGAGCGCGAATGCTTGGCGACCGTCAGGTCCTGGGCTTTGGTCGTTCCGTCCCCCAGCATGTAGGTCACCGTGACTTTCGCGTCGGCGGGTCCGGGGTTCTGGATGCAGATGAACGAGTCGTAGTCGGGCCTGCACGTGCCTTCCGCGAAGTACCAGGTCGGAGCGGGGCCTACGGCGCCGACCACGCAGTGCCCGCCTGTCCACTGTCCCTTGTAGTTGAAGTACATGGGCCTCTCGCACACGATCGAGGTGCCGTCCGTGGTGGTGACCTGCGCGGAGAAGTCGTGCGCGTTGTCGTCTCCCTCCCCGAGGAAGTCCTTCACCTTGATGGTCGACCGCGAGTGGGCCGGGACCGTGAGCTTCTGGGTCTTGGTGCTCCCGTTGCCCAGCATGTAGATGACCTGCACCTTCGAGCTCGTGTTGCCCGGGTTCTGGATGGTCAGGTACGCGTCGTAGTTCGGGCGGCAGTTGCCTTCCGCGAAGAACCACTGCTGCTGGGGCATCAGGGCCCCGACCACGCAGTGGCCTCCCGTCCAGACGCCGTTGTAGTTGAAGTACATCGAGCGCTCGACGACCACCTGCTGGTTGTTGGTGCACTCCACCTTCGCGGAGAAGTCATGTGCCGCGTCGTCGGCCTCGCCGAGGAAGTCCTTGACCGCTATGGTCAGCCTGTTGCCGGCGGGGACCGCAAGGTTCTGCACCTTGGTCTGGCCGTTGCCGAGCATGTACGTGATAACACACCCCGCGACGTGGTCCCCCGGGTTGTTGAACGTCAGGTATGGAGTAAAGTTCGGTCTGCACGAGCCTTCCGCGAAGTAGTAGACCGTCGGGGTCGTCGTGTACGGGCGCATCATGTCGTTCTCCTCGTGCTCGAGGATGTGACAGTGATAGACGTACTCGCCCAGGAACGATACCCACTTCATGATGAAGCGGCCCACCTGTCCCGGGGGTACTTGCACCGTGTCCTTCCAACCCTTCTCGTTCGCGTCGGGCCCGGTCGGCGGGCCGGTGTAGACGATATTGCCGGTAAGGTTGAACTGGGCCACGTCGAACGGGCGCCTGTCGAGGAGCCTGAACTGGACGAGGTGGATGTGCATGGGATGGGTGTCGACGGTCGTGTTGATAAACTGCCAGATCTCGGTGTTCCCGAGTTGCGGGAACTCCGTCGGCGGCTGCATCATGCCCTTGCCGTTCAGGAACATGTTGAGCGGGCCGCCAGGGCCTTCGATCTCCTGCATCACGATATTCCGGACCATCAGCGAGGAACCCTCCGGTATGTCGTAGACCGGGCGCAGGGTGTCGGGCAGCGAACTCGTGTCAGGTGCCGAGAGCGGTTTGTTCACTTTGAACATCATGATGTCCGGGATCGGGACACCACCGCCACCACCCGGGAACGGCGCGGGCGCCGAGTTGTTGAGGATGACCTGGGCTCCCTTGACGGGCGCGAAGTCCACGATGCAGTCGGCGCGCTCGCCCGGGGCGATCGTCAGGTGCTTCATCTCGACGGGTGCCGGCAGGAGGCCGCCGTCCGTGCCGATCTGGAAGAAGCTCTGCGTCGAGCTGAGCCTCAGGGTGTAGAACCTGGCGTTGGAGCCGTTCAGGAACCTGAAGCGGTACTTCCTCGGCTCGACGGACAGGAACGGGTTGACCTTGCCGTTCACCACGGCGGTGTCGCCGAAGAACTCGGGCACCCACTGCGGGTGGACACCCGGGTTGTCTCCGACTGTCGGATAGACGAGCTGGGCGCCCGCGTCCACCTCTCGGTCCTGGATGACGATCGGTATCTCGAAGGCTCCGCTGGGCAGGTTGAGTGCTTTTTCCACCGGGTCGCGGATGATGAAGAAACCCGCGAGACCCGCCATTACGTTGAGGCGGTCGATGCCGACCGCGTGGTCGTGGAACCAGATCGTGGCGCCGCGCTGGATGTTCGGGTAGAAATATGTCGCGGACTGCCCGGGGAGGAGCGTCGAGAAGCCGCCGTTGCTGGTAAACACGCCGTCGCTCGTGAACGGCACCTCCGCGCCGTGTGTGTGAACGGTCGCGCGGACCTCCGGCTGGCCTGCCATTCCAGGCAGCGTGTGGTCGATAGAGGCCGAGAACAAGTGAGTTGTCGGGAGCCCGTTCACCCACTTCACGTACATCGGCTCGCCGGTGTTGACATCGAAGGAGCTGGCCGGAGTGACCCCGTTAAAACCCCAGAAGTTCGTGACCGGTACGTCACGGTGGACCTTCTGCTGGCACGGCCGCATCGTGACTGTGTACAGCGGCAGGCCGTTGAAAGTTCCGGAAGGCTGCTGTACGCCGGGTATGGGCAGCGCGTCCACGTACTTCGGGAGCACCGGGCTCGCTGCAAGCTCGGGCACCCCCATGGCGCTGGCGAGCTTGATCGCCCCCGGGAAGAGCATGCCGGCCCCGGCGACCGAAGTAAACTTAAGGAATTCCCGCCTGGTAATCATTGCACATCACCCTTTCACTGAGGCCGGATATCAGTGCCTGACGGCAGTAACCAGCTTCCAGCATCTCGTCGCACCAAGCACGCCCTCAGAAGGGGCGCAAGTGTGCCTGTCGGCCCGGGTGATATGCCGGCATCCGCAAGAGCTTCGCGCATCCTTATGAGGAGCGACTGCCAGGTCCGCTTTCACCAGTCTTAGAGCCTCCTATTACTTCTCATCTGCTTTTCTCCTGCAGAAATCAAAGAATTTTGAAGAAGTTGAGTTTCAGGCAGAAGGCAGAGAGGAGGGGGATTGTTGAGTCCGCAGCGGCGCAGTGCGCTGAAGGCACGGTACTGTTTGCCGCTCGCCATGCTTCAAGATATGCTATCGGCGTTGAACGGACGGCTGAACCTGCCTGAAAGGAATCAAGCGATGATACTGATGAACCCCAAGAAATACGACTGGGAGTTTTCCGAGCCTCGCTCCCGCGAGATCATGGACAAGACCATCGGCTTTTTCGAGGGAAAGGGCCGGGGCGAGCTCAAGAAGGACGACCACGAGCGCACCTGGTACCAGGACTTCCTCGATTTCCAGAAGGGGGAGAAGTGCTTCTCGAACCTGCTGACGCCGGCGCCTTACGCGCTGGACGCCGATTCCCGCTGGGACACCTGGCGCAACTGTGCCTTCAACGAGATCACCGCGTTCTACGGCCTCGCGTACTGGTACACCTGGCAGGTATCCATCCTCGGGCTCGGGCCCATCTGGATGGGGCAGAACGAGGCGGTGAAGAAGAGGACCGCCGAGATGCTGCGCGACGGCGGTATATTCGCGTTCGGGCTCTCCGAGAAGGAGCACGGCGCTGACCTGTACTCGACCGAGATGGCCCTGAAGCCGCTGGGCGATGGGAAGTACGCGGCGAACGGCCGGAAGTACTACATCGGTAACGCCAACGAGGCAGCTCTGGTGTCCACCTTCGGCAAGATGACCGATACCGGCGACTACGTCTTCTTCGCGGTGCCGAGCAAGGGAGGCGGCGGCTACGAGGTCGTGAAGAACGTGGTGAACTCGCAGAACTTCGTCGCGGAGTACGCCCTGCACGACTACCCGGTGACCGAGGCCGACATCCTGACCAGGGGCCGCGATGCCTGGGACTCGGCGCTCAACACGATCAACGTCGGCAAGTTCAACCTCGGCTGGGCGTCCATTGGCATGTGCACCCATTCCTACTATGAAGCGATCGACCACGCGGCGGGCAGGTTCCTGTATGACCACTACGTGACCGACTTCACGCACATCAAGCAACTTTTCAACGATGCATACGCGCGCCTGGTCGCGATGAAGCTCTTCGCGCTCCGTGCCGCCGACTACATGAGGTCGGCGTCGGCAGAGGACCGGCGCTACCTGCTCTACAACCCGATGGTGAAGATGAAGGTCACGACGCAGGGCGAAGAGGTCATGAACCTGTTGTGGGACGTCATCGCCGCCAAGGGGTTCGAGAAGGACATGTACTTCGAGCAGGGCGTGCGCGACATCCGGGCACTGCCGAAGCTCGAGGGCACCGTGCACGTGAACATGGCGCTCATCATCAAGTTCATGCCGAACTACTTCTTCAACCCGGGCGAGTTCCCGCTGATACCGAAGAGGATGGACGCGGCGAACGACGACTTCCTCTTCAACCAGGGGGCGACCAAGGGGCTCGGGAGTATCCAGTTCCACGACTACAACATCGCTTATGGGAAGAGCGGCCTGCCGAACGTGGGCGTCTTCAAGCAGCAGATCGAGGCGCTCAAGCAGATGCTCCTCGCGGCGCCGCTCACCGAGGGGCAGACGAAGGACATCGGATGGCTGCTGACCCTGGGCGAGCTGTTCACGCTCGTGGCGTACGGGCAGTTGATCCTCGAGAACGCGGAGATCTACGGCGTGTACGACGAGATGGTGGACCAGATCTTCGACTTCATGGTGCGCGATTTCTCGAAGTACGCCCTGGAGCTCTACCAGAAGACAAGCAGCTCGCGCGAGCAGATGGACCTGTGCCTCAAGATGATAATGAAGCCGGTCGCGGACCAGGCTCGCTTCGACAAGGTGCTCGCGGAGGCGTACTCGCTTCGCGACCAGTACCACATGAGCGATTAGAAAAGACATAGGGGTCAGGCACCGTCCACCTTCTTGTCCACCTGAAACCGAGCAGGACTAAAGGCGCGGTGGACAAAATAGTGGACGGTGCCTGACCCCTCCTATTCGATGCAGCCCGAGAAGGTGAACGCGTAGGCCTGATAAGCGCCGTCCAGGGCCTGGAACGACAGGACCCCGGAAAGCTGATGGTCCGACTTGAGCAGGTTGTACATCCGCGGCTCCGCGATGTCGACCTGTGCCGTGCCGTCCAGGTCCGAGCCGAGGACGGACTGGTCGGGCACCTGCCCGTCGAGCAGGACCCTCGCGCTCGCTCCGCCGTCCATCGCCCTCAGGACCAGGTTCACCTCCGTGGCCTTGAAAGAAAGCAGCAGGGTCGCGCCCGGCTCGGCGGACTCCACGTACTCGCGCCTCGCCAGGAATCTCCCGTCCAGCGCGATACTGTCGTCGCGGATGTTTCGAGGCGGTTTGTAATCGGCCTCTCGCTCGTAGATGTAGCCGCCCGGGTTGTTCAAGATCCCGCGGGTGTAACCGCAGTAGGTCTCCGGGGTCGCCCTGAAGCATTCCGGGCTCGAGACCGGTTTGATCTCGGGCAGCAGGCCGATCGCGGGGTTCTCGCTTATCAACTCCTGGATCTTCCGCTCCGTCTTGTCGTAGGCGCCCTCCCCGAAGTGCTCGTACACGATTCGCCCTTCGCGGTCGGACATGTACTTGGCCGGCCAGTAGTGGTTGGCGAAGTTGTGCCAGTTGACGTAGTCGTTGTCGAGGGCGACGGGCCAGTCAACCCCTGACTCCTCGAGGGCCCTGGCCACGTTCACCGGGTCTTTCTCGAACTCGAACTCGGGGGCGTGGATGCCGATCATCACGAACTCTTTGTCACGGTACCTGGACCACCACTCACGGAGGTGGGGGAGGGTGCGCAGGCAGTTGATGCACGAGTAGGTCCAGAAGTCGGCCAGCACGATCTTCCCCTGGAGGGCCTCCGGCGTGAGCGCCTCGGAGTTGAACCAGTTGTTGCTGACAATACGGGGCATGTGTATCGCCCGCTTGGCCGGCTTTTTCAACATATCAGTACCTCGCGTCAGATTGGAAAGAACAGACACTACTACGGGTACTGATTTCGATGAGAAAAGGCGCGTTCCTACTTACCGGAGGGCGCCTGACCCCTGTTACTGCATCGAAGCCAGGGTCGTCTCGGTCCAGGAGAGCATGGCGTCGAGGGACTCCAGAACCTGGGCGGCCTCGGGCTCCGTGATGATGAGCGGCGGGACTATCTGGCTCACCGACGTGTCGTTGTTCGCGAACACCGAGAAGATGCCATTGTTGAAGCCGGCGACCGTCATGAGAGGGCCGCACATCTCGTTCTTCATCTTCAGCGCCATGAACAGCCCACGCTGGCGCGTCTCCACCAGCAGGTCGGGATGACGGGACTCGAGTTCCTCGAAACCTCTTGAGAACACCTCTGTCATCGCGCCCACGTGCGCGAGGAACGCGGGGTCCTCGAGTATGTCGAGGACCTTGATCGCCACGCGGCAGCCGAGTTCGGCCCCCCCGAAGGTCGAGATGTGAATGAAGGGGTTGTCGTGCAGGAACTGGTTCAGCCTGTCGCTGTACAGCGTCGCGGTGATCGGGTAGACACCGCCGGAGAGGCCTTTCGCGGTGACGATGACGTCAGGGACCACGCCGTATGTGTCGATGCACCAGTACGCCCCGCAACGGCCGAGCCCGGTCTGCACCTCATCGCAGATGAGAAGCGCGCCCCGTTCGTCGCATATACGCCTGACGCCATCGTAGAAGTCGTCGGGCGGGACCACGACCCCCAGCGTCGCCGGGATGGTCTCGAAAAGGACTGCCGCCGTGCTCTCGTCGACGGCGGCGTCGAGCGCCTCGAGGTCACCGAAGGGCACGTGGCTGTATCCAGGCACCAGCGGCTCGAACGGCTTACTGTACTGCTCGTGCCCCGCGGGGAGCGCGAAGCCGGTGTGACCGTGGTAGGCCCCCTCGGCCGATACTATCCCCGCCCTGCCCGTGTGCCCCCTTGCGAGCTTGATGGCGGCGTCGACGACCTCGCCGCCGCTGACACCGAAGATGACCCTGTTGACGTCACCGGGTGAGATCGCGGCGAGTCGCTCGGCGAGGATCGCCCTGTGCTCGCTCACCGCGTGGTGCGTCCCGATGTCGAGCTCGGCGAGCGCTTCCTCCAGGGCGGCCAGGACCTGCGGGTTGCGGTGCCCCAGGTTGAAGACCCCGCCGTTGGAGTTGCAGTTGATGAGCCGCTGGCCGTCTATGTCGTAGAGGTACACGCCCTCACGCCGGCCCGGCACGAGGTCGATTCCCGCGTTCTCGAAGAACTCCACTTTCCCGCTCGACACGTGCCGCGCGAAGAGTTCGGTGATCTTCTCCTTGGGCAACTGCCCGATGACAGACATCGCGTGCCTCCTGTGCGCTCGCTATCTCTTGATCTTTCCCGGCAGGATGTAGGGGTAGCCTTTCCTGGTTATCCTGGTCCGCAGGAAACGGTCACTCCTCCTCATCGCGAGGTACAGCCTCCAGATCATGGCGTCCTCGCGGTAATAAGACTTGATCTCCTTCTCCGTGAGAGGCGCAACGTCAAGCGCCGCGGCCTCGCCCTCGAAGAACTCGTTGGCCGCCTTCACCAGCGCGGGTATGCGCTGCGGCAGTTGCTCCTTGTAGAAGTTCGCGATGATGTCCACGGCGACCAGGTGGAAGTCGTAGTAGCGGGTCATCACGTCCTCGAGGAACATCAATCGCAGAAGCCACACCAGGAACGATGGCGCGCTCCTCAGGAACAGCTCCGGGTCGAGCTGCTCCACTCCCTCGAGCCTTATGAACGGGGTGCTGGTGTCGATGTAGTAGAGGCGCGTCTCGTCGCTGACGGCGGGGTTCGCGGGGTCGAAGCCGTCGATGGACCAGTTGGATATCTGGCCGTCGATGCCCAGCTCCACCTCGCCCTGCCGCGCGTTGAAGTCCCAGAGCTTCGCGAGTTCCCGCAGGACCTGGACCACAAGGCGCATGGTATCTTCCTCAGCGAGGACCTGAATCGCCTTGTTGCCGATCGAAGCGGAGTCGAGTTTCTTCTGCGCCAGGAACATCACGGGCTTGGATTCGGAGCCCGTCACCGTGGCGTGCCCGAAGGGCGGCAGCAGCAGCCCGACCTGCGATGACAGCAACTGGTTGTACTCGCGGAAGATCCAGCGGTACTTGTCGAGTTCGGCCTCGGTCTCGAAGATGGGCATGCGCTTGTAGGCGACGTCCGCCTGGCTGCCCGAGCCGATCTCGAACACGGTGCTTATCTCGCCATATCCCAGGACTTTTGCCGGGATCTCGCCCGCCTCGGGGTGCCTCGGGTCGAGCTGGCGCTCGAACTGACCGAGAAGCTCCTCGTCGATATCGAGGTCCATTCCCATCCTCCCGCTCCGCCTTCAGCCACGGTTAGAGTCTATAACAAACGCCGGGATGACGCGGTCGTTCAGGAGGAGGCCGTCGGCATCGACCGCAAGCGGTGCAATAAGACGGAAGCGCCGGTATCATGATGGGACGATGAGCAAGAACTACGAAGCCATAAAGACGTTGCTCGACGGCCTGGGCCTGGCGGCCTGGGGCGTCGCGGACCTGTCCGTACTCGGCGAGTCAGGGCCCTGGGGCTACGGCTCGGCGCTGGTGCTGGTCGCCCCGTTGTTCACGGGAGCGGAGGCCCCGACGCTCGAGTCCTACGACGAGGAGTCGTACCACGCCGCGGAACTCGAAGCCGACCGCGGGCTGAAAGGCGCAGTCACGGAGTTATGCGCGTTACTGGACAGCCTTGGCATCCCGAACGTGGGAATCTCAGGCCAGGACGAGTGCTCGCTCTCGGCGTGCTTCCAGCAGAAGACTGCTGCCACGCTTGCCGGGCTGGGATGGGTCGGGAAGAACGACATGCTGGTCTCGCCCGCCTTCGGTCCCAGCCTCGAGATGGCGACGGTGCTCGTCGCCGAGCGAATGACGGCCGGCAAGCCTGTCACCGGTTCTCGCTGCGGCAGGTGCCGCCTGTGCGTGGATGCCTGCCCTTCCGGGGCGCTGAAAAGTGGCACCTGGAGCCCCGGCTGCGGCCGCGACGAGCTTATCGATGCGTTCGAGTGTGACCGGTGGAGGCGCTCACACATCCCTGTCCTCGGCCGCAAGCACGCCTGCGCGATGTGCGCCGTGGCCTGTCCGGTCGGCCGGGCTCAATAAGGCGCTAGACGGGAATACGTCATCCGTCATTATCACCTCGCGCCCAACCGTACTATGATTATCCCAGCGACTAAACAAAAAGGGGTCTGACCCCAAAAAGTTTAGTCCCGGGACTTAAGAAAAAGGACCTGACCCCTAGTGTTGAGTCAAGGAGGCCGACGTGAACGGTCACACATCGACGAACCTTCTCGCGAACGCGCTCCTGCGCATGATGGCAGGGAGCTTCAACCACAGGCCCTCCCTGAAAGAGGAGATGCGGACCAACGGCTCCTGGTTCGATCTCTCGGTCGGCTTCAGGACCGAGGCGAACACCGTCGAGCAGTCCATCACTTTCCGGGACGGCAAGGCGCGCGTGGCCTCCTCGGTCCCCGCGGACGCTGACGTCACGATGGTCTACAGGGACGACAGCGTCATCAAGCGGATGCTGAGCCTGCCGCCCAACGAGATGCTCAACCTCCTTCTGAAGAGCGAGTTCAGGCTCGAGGGCAATCTCTCGTACATGAACCTCTTCAACTACTACCTTTCCCTGGTGCTCTCCAAGACCCAGAAGAAGTTGACGGAGAAGGCGAAAGCCGCCGACGCGAAAGAGCGCGCCAGCATGGGCGGACCGTCCGACCCGGCTCTGTCGCGTGAGATGTCGGAGCGGCACAAGGTGAGGATGAAAGGTGAGAGGGTGGACTCCGGGGTCAAGCATCTGGACGACCCCTACCTCGCGGAATACTCGCTCGACGACTTCCCCAGGCTCGAGCGTTTCCTCGACGTCCACTTCACCCGCACTCCCGAGGTGTGCCACGAGCGCTCGTCTCTCCTGACCGACTGGTTCCTCGAGAACGGTTTCGAGACCGACGTCCAGGGCGAGGAGTGGGTGCCGGCGCTCAGGCAGGCACAGGCATACAAATACCTGATGGAGAACCGCGAGCCGATAATCCGCGAGGACGACCTGATCGCCGGCACCACCACCACCAAGGAGATCGGGGTCGTGGTCTACCCCGACACCCACGGCACCATGATCTGGGGAGAGCTCGGCTCGCTGCCCGGGCGACCCCTGAACCCGTATGAGATAAGCGAGGAGACGCGGGAAGCTTTCCACCACAAGGTGTTTCCTTACTGGTCAAAGCGCAACATGCGGGAGTGGGTGCGCGACAAGTACTCACAGCCGCTCTCCCAGAAGATGGACGAGCGTTTTGCGGTCTACTTCATGTGGAAGACGGCGTCGCTGTCGCACACCATACTCGACTTCCCGAAGCTGCTGCGGCTGGGCACCGGCGGGATCATCCGCGAGATAGAGCAGGAGCTGGCAGCGGATGCCTCCGCGAGCCAGGAGAAGAAGGATACCCTCGAGGCCATGGTGCTCTGCCTCGAAGGCCTCACCGCCTACGCTCGGAACCTTTCGGCTCAGGCGGAGAAAGACGCGGCTGCCGAGACCGACCCCGTTCGAAAGGCTGAGCTCGAGAGGCTGGCGGAGACATGCCGCAGAGTCCCCGAGCACCCCGCGGAGACGCTGGATGAAGCCCTCAACGCGATCTGGATCGGATGGGTCGGCCTGCATATGGAGAGCACCAACGCCGGGCTGTCCATCGGGCGGATGGACCAGTGGCTGCAGCCGTTCTTCGAGGCGGACATGGCGCGGCTGGGAACGCCTGAGGAGAAAAAGGAATACATCAAGAAGGCGGTCGAACTCGTCGGTTGCTTCTACATGCGGTGCACGGACCACCTTCCCCTTGTGCCGGACATCGGAAACTATTTGTTCGGCGGCTCTTCCTCCGACCAGGCGATAACGCTTGGCGGTGTCACGCCGGAGGGGGAGGACGCGGTCAACGACATGACGTACGTCTTCCTGAAGGTGACGGAGATACTGGGCATACGCGACCCGAACGTGAACGCGAGGTTCAACCCGGAGAAGAATTCGGACGCTTACCTTAAACGTCTATGCGAGGTGAACCTGATCACCGCGGCGACACCGTCGCTGCACAACGACCTCGCCGTGATGAAGTCGCTCGAAGAGTTCGGCTACGCCCCCGAGGACCTGCGTGACTGGGCGGCCACCGGTTGCGTCGAGCCGACCCTCTCCGGCAAGCACATGGGCCACACCAACTGCATGATGATGAACATGGTCGCCGCGTTCGAGATGGCCATGAACGACGGTCGTCATCCCCTGATGGAATGGGACGTCGGCCCGAAGACCGGCAGCATCGATGCCGGCGACTTCGAGACCTTCGAGGACTTCTTCGCGGCGTTCACCACCCAGTTCAAGTTTCTCATCGACAACTCCGTCGAGTACAACAACATGCTGGGCGAGGCGCACAGCGTGCTGCGGCCGACCCCTCTGCTCTCGTCGCTCCAGGATGACTGCATTTCTGAAGGCAAGGACGCGACCGTGGGAGGGGCGCGCTACAACTCGTCTGGCGCGGCCTGCATAGGGCTCGCGGACATCACGGACTCGCTGATGGTCATCAAGACCCTTGTGTACGACGACAAGAAGGTGAAGTTCACCGACTTGAAGCGGGCCGTCGACACGAACTTCGAGAGCGACGCGGCGCTCCATGCAATGGTCACTAAGCGGGTCCCGCTGTTCGGCTCGGGCAGCGCGGAGGCCGTGGCGATGGCGGACCGGGTGGCGAAGTTCGCCCACGACACCTACGGCGCGCACAGGAACTTCAGGGGCGGCCCGTACACCGCCGGCTTCTGGTCGATGTCCAACCACGTCGCCTTCGGGACGCTCACCGGGGCGCTCCCATCGGGCAGGCTCGCCGGAAAGGCGTTCACCCCGGGGCTCACCCCCGAGCCCAACGCCTCGCCAAACCTGCTCGACAACATCCGCGACGTCGCCAGCCTCGACGCGCGAAACATGAACAACAACATCGCCTTCAACGTGAAGGTGGTCCCCGGAGCATCCGACAGCCACGAGCGCATCGTGGAGAACATGTTCTCCTACGTGAAGACTTACTTCGACCTCGGTGGGATGCAGATGCAGATGAACGTGGTCACCACCGACATGCTGCGCGACGCCATGGCGCATCCGGAGGACTACCGCAACCTCCTGGTCCGCATCTCCGGCTACAACGCGTACTTCGTGACCCTGAACAGGGACATGCAGATCGAGTTGATCGAGCGCGCCGAGTATGGGATCTAGGTGGGACCCTTGCACGACGACAGGCCCGGCGGAGAGCCTCTGATACTGGAGATCAAAGGCAACTCCCTCGACGACGGGCCCGGCATCCGCACGGTGGTGTTCTTCAAGGGCTGCCCGCTCGACTGTTCCTGGTGCCACAACCCCGAGAGCAAGCGCGCCGGCGCCGAGATATCGTTCGACGAGAAGGAGTGCGTGGCGTGCGACGCGTGCATCGAGGCGTGCGGCCTCGGTGCGCTGTCCAGGGACCTGCCGGGCTTCATCGACCGCGAGCGTTGCGACATGTGCCTCGACTGCGTCGAAGCCTGTCCCTCCAGAGCGCTTGCGCTGGTCGGCCGGCACATGACCGTCGAGGAAGTGGCCTCCGAGATAGAGAAAGACCTGCCGTTCTTCAGGACGTCGGGGGGCGGGGTGACCCTCTCGGGCGGCGAGCCCACTCTTTTCATGGAGTACTGCTCGCGACTGCTGGCGAGGTTGAAGGAGAAGGGCGTGCACACCATTGTCGAGACCTGCGGGTACTTCGCGCTCGAAGGGTTCGAGCGGCTCGTCCTCCCGCACGCCGACTCGGTCTACTTTGACATCAAGATCCACGACGAAGCGCTGCACCGCGAGCAGTGCGGCGTATCGAACAGGCTCATCCTCGAGAACTTCAAGGCCCTTCTCCAGCGTTGCGCCGAGCGCGGCACCGAACTGCTTCCACGTGTCCCGCTCATTCCCGGGATAACCGCGACGGAGGAGAACCTGAAGGCGATCGCGGGATTCCTGAGAGACAACGGCGCGAAGCGGGTCGCCCTCCTGCAATACAACCCTCTATGGCTCGACAAGGACCGCAAGCTCGGTCGCTCGAGCCCCCTTGCAACGCAGCGTGACAAGAATGAGTGGATGAGCCGCGATGAGATCGAGGCGTGCCGTGCCGCCATGGAAGGCCTCGATGCAGTCTGACTGAAGCGGCGCAGCGGGCGCCGCCTTGCTCAGTCGAGGGTCTCGGGCAGCAGGTCGTGCTTGGTCGGGCCGTTCAGGACCTTGCCCGTGGCGTCATACCTCGAGCCGTGACACGGGCAGTCCCACGTCTTCGCCTCGGCGTTCCACCCCACGATGCAGCGCAGATGCTGACAGACCGGCGACATCACGTGGAGCTCGCCTTTTTCGTCCTTGTATATGGCGAGCTTCTTGCCCTTGACCTCCAGCAGTGCCCCCGTGCCCGGTTCGAGGTTCGCCGGTTCCATGTCTTCGCCTTTCTTCATCCGGTCGGAAACGAAGTGCACGGCTGCACCCGGCCCTTGCTTCATCCGCGTAAAAATAACTCCCATCACGCCTCCTTGCTTCTATCGCTACCAGACCTGTTTTCTACCGTTGACTGTTACTTCCTGCCTTGCGCCTCCAGGCCATCAGTGCTTTTCTTGGCATATCTTCTGACTGGTCGTCCCGGAAAGGGGAGACAAAGGTGCCAGAGATGGACCACGAAGCGCTCGTCGCCCTTGCGGCCGGCGCGCACCCGGACGACATCGAGTTCATGATGGCCGGCACCGTGCTCCTGCTGCGGAACGCGGGGGCGCGCATCCACATGTGGAGCGTGTCGGACGGCTCTCTCGGGTCTGTCGATAAAAGCAGGGAGGCCACCGCGAAGGTCCGGCTCGCCGAAGCGCGTGCCTCCGCCGATGCCGCGGGCGCGGAGTTCCACGGGCCGGTCGCGCCCGACATGGGCATATCCTGCGACCCGGACATGGTCGCTCGCGCCGCAGCAGTGATCCGCTCCGTGAGGCCGCGCATCATCCTCGTCCATTCCCCTGGCGACTATCACCCTGACCACGAGAACTCGTGCCGGCTCGTCGTGGCGGCAGCGTTTGTGCGGGGTTTCCAGGATTACCGCACTGTGCCTGATATGCCTCCCTGGGACGGAGAGGTGACGATCTACCATGCGCTTCCGTACGGCCTGCTCGACGGGCTGCGGAGGCGGGTCGCGGCAGGGCAGTATGTCAATACCGCGGAGGTGATGGGGGAGAAGCGCCGCCTGCTGGAGATGCATCACAGCCAACTGGAGTGGCTCCGCGAGAGCCTGGACCTCGACTACCTGGAGGGCATGGAACTCATGAGCAGCGAGGTCGGCCGCGCTTCCGGGCGGTTCAACCACTCGGAAGGCTGGCGCCGCCACCTCCACCTCGGCTTCAGCCGCACGGACTCCGACCCCCTGTCCGAAGCTCTCGGGCCTCTCTGCTGGACGGATCCCGCCTATGAGGAAAGCCTGGCGCCTGGCGACCGGCCGCCACGGTGATGGCGGGGTCCGCTTACCTTGTTGAAGTGAGAGGAGGGCTCATCCCCAGAGCACGTCGCTCACGCCAGTGACCCGGTAGATGTCTTCCGTGAGTTTCTGCAAGTCCGTGTCACTGGCGATCTTCGCGACCAGGGACATGTCGAATCTAGTGCCGTCCTCGTGGCGGTTGTACCGGACGAGCTCGGGGGAGCACCCGCCGCTGCGCAGGACGTCGAGCACCGAGTTGAGGCTGTCTGCTGAATGCGCGCCGGCGACTTCCACCGGCAGCTTCCGGCTCTTGTATTTCGGCGCCAGCTTATCGACGACCTAGTCGATGAACTCGAGCACCACGAGGTCGATCCCGGTCACGATGGCTCCGACCGCATAGAAACCAGTCCCGACGAGCATGCCGACAGCGGCGACGCTCCAGAGGCTTGCCGCGGTAGTGAGCCCGGTCACCCAGCCGTCTTTTGCCTTCAGGATGGCGCCGCCACCTATGAAGCCTATGCCGGTGACGATAGCCGCGGCGACACGGTCCCCGCCCAGGAAGCCCGGAAACCCGAAGAGAGACATGGTGGTGAAGGCGCACGCGCCGACCGTGACGAGGATGTGCGTGCGGATGCCCGCGGGGTGGTCTGTCAGCTCTCGCTCCATGCCCACGAGGCCGCCGAGCACGAGCGACAGCAGGATACGTATTGTGATTTCCCACGTTGTGTTATGCATAACGCTGCCGCCTTTTCGGCTGTTCTCCGGCGCCCGTCTTTATTTCTTCGGCAGCGCGGAGTCCACCTTTTGAGAGAGCGCGGAAAGTTGCAGGGAACCGGACGAACCGGCGCGAGCCCCATGGAGGCATAGCACCGCGGGCCTCGAAGGAAAGGAAGTGATGCCCGGGTGGTATCATCCAAGGCACGACGGGATCCCAGGGAGGTTGCGGGGGCGCGATGATCTACACTGTGACGCTCAACCCCACACTCGACATAACTTACGTGCTCGACAAGTTCGAGTTCGGCGAGCCGGTGAAGGCTGTCCAGGTCCTGAAGAGCCCAGGGGGCAAAGGCATCAACGTGTCGAGGGCCTTGCGGGCCATGGGCACGGATTCCGTCACGATGAGCGTGGCAGGCGGGCACGTCGGAGACGAGGTTCTCGACCTCCTGCAGGCGGAAGGGCTCATCCTGCAGATCGTGCGCATCAAGAACGAGACGCGGACCAACGTCATCATCATCGGGCAGCGTGACGGCAAGGAGCTCATGATACGCGCGGCCGGGCCTCCCGTCGAGAAGACCGAGACAGAGAGGATCAGCAACCTGGTGTTCCAGATCGCGCAGGCGCCTGAGGTGCTGGTGCTGTCAGGCTCACTCCCGCCCGGAGTGCAGGACGATATCTACTACTCGATAACCGTGGAAGGCAAGGCGCGCGGCTCGAAGGTGATCGTCGACTCGGAGGGTGGGCCCCTGGTCGCCGCGATCGAGGCGGGGCCATACCTGATCAAGCCCAACATCACCGAGTTCGGCGAGATGGTCGGGGTCGAGCTCGCCTCCGAGGACGACATAGTGTCACACGCGCGGACGCTGAACGAGAAGGGAGTCGAGATCGTGGTGGTGTCCATGGGCAAGAAAGGGGCCCTGCTGGTGACGCGCGACGTGGCCCTCAAGGGGACCGTGCCGGTGATAAGCGCGGACACCGTCGGCGCCGGGGACTCCATGGTCGCCGGGCTCGTCATGGGCATTGTCCAGAACCTTCCTCTCGAGCGCGTGTTCCACATCGGGCTCGCCTGTTCGGTGTCGGCGGTAATGAACTCCGGGCCCGGGCTGGCGGAGCCCGAGAGCTTCGCGAAGGCTTTCCCCGAGATAAAGGTCGAGCCGGTCGCCGAGCATCACTGACCGGTGCCTCACGTCACATGGCACAACCCCGGGTCCCGTCAATTGTGAGACCGGCGCGCGAGGTCTATAATTCGGGCACGCAGAGAAGCCTCAGACATCTTCGCTGGTGCCCGTGTCCGAGATCCAAGGCCCGCGATATAAGATCGAGCGCGAGATTGGCCGGGGCGCTTTCGGCGTCGTGTACCTCGCACGTGACAACCTGCTGAGGCGCGACGTGGCGCTCAAGGTCATGTCGATACCGGACGGCCTCACCGAGGACGAGAAGCAGCACCTTGTCGACCGCTTCTACCGCGAGGCACGCGCCGCGGCCGGCCTATCACACCAGAACGTGGTGATAATCCACGACATCTCCAAAGCTAAAGACAGGCACTTCATCTCGATGGAGTTCCTCGAGGGCGTGCCCCTCTCCGAGGTCATCTCCGGTGAGCCGATGCCCCTCGGGCAGGCGATACAGGTTGCCGACCAGGTGCTGGCGGGGCTCGAATACGCTCACTCCCGCGAGGTCATCCACCGCGACGTGAAGCCCGACAACATCTTCCTCTCCGGCTCCGACGGCGTTAAGCTCGTCGACTTCGGCCTGGCCAGGGTCCAGGCGTCGACGACCATCACCCAGAGCGGAACGGTGATGGGAAGCCCGGGTTATATCGCCCCCGAGGTGATCGACGGAAAGCCCGCCGACAAGCGCACCGACGTGTTCTCTTTCGGCGCGGTGTTCTACGAGATGCTGACCGGCGTCAGGCCGTTCGGCCCCGATAACGCCTTCGAGTCTTTCGTGCGCGTCATATACAGGATCATGTCCGAGGACCCGAAGCCGCCGTCCACCCTGAACGAAGCGGTGCCGGCGCAGATCGACGAGGTCGTGGCCGGGATGCTCGCGAAAGACCCTGACGACCGCTACCAGGACGGCGGCGACGCACGTCGAGCCCTTGCGGCGGCCGCCGAGAGCCTGGACCTGGAGGGGGAGGCCGCGCCGGACCGCAGGCGAAAGAGAGCCAGGGCCCCGAAGGCTTCCCGAGACGATGCCGCGGCGACGGGCGTGATGGCCGAGGCCCTGACCGTCGCCGGAGGCGGCGAGCCCGCGGAGCCGGAGGCCGACGTCACGCGGACCGAGATACTCCAGTTCAGCCGTGACCTCGAGAGCGAGGGCTCAGGGAAGCGAGGCTTCGTGCGGCGGCACTGGAAGGGCATCGCGGTCGGGGGCGGGGCCGCCGCGCTCGCGGGGTTGGCGGTGCTGCTGCTCTTCGTGTTCGGCGCCTTCAACTCGTCCGAGGTGAAAGTCCCGTACCTTATCAATCTCGAGCGGAACGTGGCCGTCCAGACAATCAGGAAAGAGGGGCTCAAGACCGGCACCGTAGAGGATGTCTTCGCTTATGAGTTCGCGAGGGGACGGGTCTCGAAACAGAGGCCGAACGACGGCACCAGGGTACCCCGGAACAGCAAGGTCAACATCGAGGTAAGCCTCGGAAACAAGGTCGCTCAGGTGCCGAAGGACGTCATCGGGATGCCGGCCCAGCAGGCGAGGGAAACGCTTATCTCCTACCAGTTCAAGGTCAAGCAGGAGACCGGCTTCAGCACGACGATACCAGTGGGCAGCGTCGTAGCTACGAGGCCGGCGCCAGGCACTCTGCTGGCGTACGGTGAAACGGTCACCATGATCGTGAACAACGGCGTGAGGCCGAAGGACTTCGTCGAGCCTCCCAACGGCTCCACACCGCTGCCGCCGTCGCAGCAGAACGGGTCAAGGCCGGTCCTTCCAGCGCCCCAGCCTTAACCCGTGATATTTTCGCTCGCCGGCGTGTACGGTATCAACCGCCGCCGATAGGGGTCATCTCTTCCATCAGCCTGTCAAGCAGGTCCTTGACCGTGCACTTCTCGACATCGATGTCCTCGTTGGCGATGAAGCGCTTCAACAGATACTGCAGGAAATCCATCTCCGGGTTCTCCACCTCGCCACCTCCCTGTGATCTAGACAGTCAAAGCAACCTACTCATTCAACGGCAAGCGGTCCGACCCTGCCTGTTTGATATACTTCGCTCGTCACTTCAAAAAGGGGGCTCCGGTGGAATTCCTGAACGGACGCGTCGACATCATTGAAGGCGACATCACCCGGCTCGAGGTCGACGCCATAGTCAACGCGGCCAACAAGAGCCTGCTCGGCGGCGGCGGGGTGGACGGCGCCATCCACAGGGCGGCGGGCCCGGGCTTGCTGGCCGAGACACGGACGCTCGGTGGGGCCCGGACCGGCGAGGCGAAGATAACAGCTGGCCACAACCTGCCGGCGAAGTTCGTCATCCACACCGTGGGCCCGGTGTGGCACGGGGGCTCCAGCAACGAGGAAGGACTGCTGGCGGACTGCTACCGCAACAGCCTGCGGCTCGCGGTCGAGAACGAGGTGAAGACCATCGCGTTTCCGGCGATCAGCACGGGCGTCTACAGTTTCCCGATCGACAGGGCGACCGAGATCGCTATCGGTGAGATCAAGGCTTTCCTGGAAAAGGACGAGAGCGTCGAGAAGGTCATCTGCTGCTGTTTCGGAAAGCGCGACTACGACATCTACGTCAGGACCGCCACCGACCTGATGCCCTGAGGGCAGCGTTCGGAGGCAGCGCTCGAGGAGCGTTTATCCCGCGGGTTGATTTATGTCAGGGGCAGAACGCGGGCACGCTGCTAATATACGTAATCAACGGAGAAGAGCACAGGGGGTCGAGACATGGATATGGATGACCGGTACACAAAGCTCGCCGACAAGATCTTCATGGGCAACTCGCGCCTGATCCCGATGCTGTTCGAGGCCATAGCGCCGCCCGAGGAAGCCGATGTCCTGCTGGCGCTCCCGGGCACGGCGACGGCCGTCGCGGGGCAGTTCGGCATCGAGGAGACGAAAGCGGCCGGGATGCTCGACGACCTCTACCGGAAAGGCCTGGCGTTCAAGAAGGAGACCCCCGAAGGGACCCTGTACCGGATGTGCCGCGACCTTATGCAGTTCCATGACGCTTCCATACTCTGGCCGGAGGCGCCCCGCAGCTACCTGGACCTCTGGCAGGAGTTCATGGAGGAGGAGTGGCCCGCCTTCTCGGAGATGGTCGAGAAGATGCTGCCACGCCCCGTTACGCGGATCATCCCGGTCAGCGAGGCGCTCGAAGCGCGCCAGCAGATCCTCGCTTTCGAGGACGTCAGGCAGATGATCGACGAGGCTGACGTGATAGCGGTGACCAACTGCACCTGCCGGCTGACCGCGCACAAGTGCGACCGCCCGGTCGAGATCTGCATGCAGCTCGGCAAAGCCGGCGCCTACTCGATAGACCGCGGAACGGGAAGAGAGCTCTCGAAGGAAGAAGCCCTGCAGCTCCTGAAGAAAGCCGAGCAGGCCGGCCTCATCCACGTCACCATGAACCGGGCCGCGGACACCCACTTCATCTGCAACTGCTGCAACGACTGTTGCATGACGTTCCCCATGTTGATAAACCGTCAGCTCAAGATGTGTGACCCTTCGAGGTTCGCAGCGAGAGTCGACGCAAGCCTTTGCGACTCCTGCGGAGACTGCCTGGAGCGCTGTTATTTCGGAGCGCTCTCGATGGAGGACGAGTCGGCGGGGGCCATGATAGACGCAGAGGCGTGCATGGGCTGCGGCCTGTGCCAGGTAGTCTGCCCGACCGGGGCCATCGCGCTGGACGAGGTCCGGGAGAGCGACTTCATTCCGTCTTAAGAGGCCGGCGCCGCCGGCCGGAAGGGTGGCCAGTTGCCCATCTACGAGTACGAGTGCACAATGTGCGGCGAGAGGACCCAGAGGCTGCAGAGGCAGGGGGAGGACTCGACCGGCAGGATGTGCTTGACGTGCAGGACGGGAGTGATCAGGAAGGTGTTCTGGACCTACCTGATCCCGGGGCCGGACGGGCGCTGGTGCGCGCCTCCCGAGCGCGGCCGTTTCAGGTGAGGCCCTCGCTAGTCGCCCGGTCGGGCGAAAGTGATCAGACCCCCATGGCGCGATGGCGCCTCAAGAGATATTTAAGGCTGGAATGAGCCCGGACGTGCGGGCCTACGGGGCGGTCGTGATCGAGTAGACGCTGTCGTCGGGCTCCCGTTTCTCCCAGGCGACGTCTGAAGCCTTGCCCGTCACTTTCTCGAGGGCGGCGGCAATCTTGGCGGCGTACAGGACCTGGTTGTACGCGTTTGTTATCGCCACCGAGACGGAAGCGCCGTCGAAGTCGAAGGTGGCGGGGTATCCCAGGCCTCGCAGCGCCATGTCCATGAGTTGCTTGTTCAGAAAAGCGCCCGAGTCGTCGGCCGCTGCCCCCTCGAGGTCTTTCAAAGTGAAAGCCTTCTGGTGGTCGTAGACGAGCTGTGCGACGTCCTCACCCAGCTCGGCCTCGAGCTCGCGCAGTATCGCGTTCACTGACTGCACCGCGACCACGACGTCTCTCTCGCCGGTCTGCCTGTTCGAGATCATCCCCCTGTCGATGTCCCACGAGAACGTGCGCGCGGCTTCGACCGGGACGCGGCAGTCACAGCACCTGTCCCACACGAGAGGGCCTTCGCCCGCTTTGACCTCTTCCAGGTAGAGGCGCTCCTGCTCTTCGGGGCGTTCGGCGCCGTGGGTGAGGATTACCACCAGGTCGCCGTTCTCGTTCCGGTAATCGACGCTGGAGCTGGGCATCTCCTCAATGGATTCATAGATGCCGGCGAGGCTGCCGACGAGAAGGGTGCTGACCACCGGGTCCTTGAACCGCACCACGAGGGTCTTGCCCGCGACGTAGCGGTCGAGGCTGACCCGTCCGTCTCCCAGGCCCGCGATGTCTGTCGCAATCGCGCGGACCAGCAGGCGGGCGAGCCACTGCGGGCGGAAGAAACGGTTGTCGGGCACACGCTTCATGTGCCTGATGGGGAGGTTCGCGTAGACGGCTTTCCCGATGTTCTTCTGAGCCTGGATGAGGAAACGGTCGATGTTGACGCCGATAGTCTCAGAGAGGTCCCTGAAGAGGCTCTCCAACTCGCCCGCCTCGAGGAAGGTTATCTGCGAGCGGGTGCGGGTGCTGTCGGTGGAGATGATCGTGCCGTCGCTTCGCCAGTCGAAGAACCGCGCGAACTTCCTGGGAAAATCGCACTGGCGGCACTTTCTCATAGTTGCTCCAGTCGTGGGGACCGGCGCGAAGCGGCCGGCGGCCCCGCCCCAGATGGGAACGCGGTGGAATATCGCTACTCGGCGGAGGCCTTACCCCTGGCCTTCTCGGCCTTCTTGGTCGCCTTGCCGGACTTCTTGCTGATCTTGCGCGCCTTCTTGTCCAGCTTCTTGGCCTTCTTCTCCAGCTTGTGGATCTTGCGCTCCTTCATCTGTCCCTCCTTCGCTCATCTCGCGGCGTTTCCTCGCGAGAGGCTATGCCCCGGAAACTACTATCATAATGGGGTTTAATTGGCTTGTCACGCTGGCGGCGCTTGAGCAGGCTGCCGTACGGCGCGATAATCGCAGATGCGAAGGCGGTGGAGAGAAAGGCTGTCCGGCAGTGGAAGAAGCATACGGCGACCTGGCCGGGATATACGACGAACTGGTTGGCAACACCGCCTTCGAGTGCTGGCGCGACAACCTCGAAAGGCTGGTGAACAGGAACGGGATCGGCTTCGAGGTGGCCGCCGACATCGCGTGCGGCACGGGACTCGCCGCCCTGTATCTCGGGGAGCGGTGCTCGCGCGTGTATGCGGTGGATATCTCGGAGCGGATGCTGGCAGTGGCGCGGGCCAGGAGCGCCCGGGGGAACATCTCTTTCATCAGGCAATCCTTCACCGAGCTGGCCCTTCCCGAGCCCGTCGACCTCCTCACCTGCAACTTCGACTCGCTCAACTACCTGACTGATGAGAGCGCCCTGCGTGAGGCGCTGGCGCGGTTCGGGCGTTCCGTCAAGCCCGGCGGTTACGCGCTGTTCGACATGAACACGGCAAGAGAGCTCGAAGCGGGCCGGTCGGAGGCGGTGATGATCCACCGCCTGAGCGCCGGCGTCTCGATCTGGGAATCCTCCTGGGACCCCGACGAGCGGGTGAACACGCTGAAGATGACCAACTTCTTGAAGCGCGAGGAGGGCCTCTACGAGATGTCGGAGGAGGTCCACCGGGAGCGCGCCTACGACATCGGAGTTATCGATGACGCGCTCGCTGCGGCGGGCTTCGAGCACGTCGAGCGCTACGACGCCCGGGGCCTTTGGAAGGTATCTGAAGACACCCGGCGCGTGCAGTTCCTCGCCAGGAGATGATATTTGTCTGACGCATTTCGTTTGAGTTATCCTATGCCGGGCCGCGGCGTGGCACAGGCGCGCCGCGAGCCGCGCAGGACGGGTCCGGCTCCGGCGGCGCATCTGGTGCGCGTTCGCCGGGATTGTCGAAAGGTGTCCTTTGCCACGGATCCTCAGAGAAACCGCCTCAATCAAAGAGTTCTGGCTCGAGCCCGACTCGAGGTCCGTCGCGCCCGCAACCCTCGGCACCGCGAACGTCTTCGGCAAAGCTTACGAGCAGATACCGTACTCGGAGGCCGCCGGCCTCGAGATCAGGATCACCCCGACGTCGAACAGGGGTATTCTCATAGATTTCGGGCGCGAGGTCAGTGGATACCCTCGCCTGACATTCGGGGCCGGGCACTGCAGGAAGGTCGGGGTGCAGGCGGTCGAATCCCTCCAGCACCTGCTCAATCCGCTCGTCGCTGAGGCGGCCGCCATCGCCGACCCCATCATCTACTACCACCACGTGCGGGCGAGGGAGAACGGCCAGGTCGAGCTGCCGCACTGCGGGGGTTTCCGCTATCTGTGGGCCTACCCCGAGCGGCCGGGCAAGGTCGAGTTGAAGAGCGCTTCGGTGACCTACACCCCCCACCACAGCGACCTCGATTCATGCGGGTACTTCCTGTGCAGCGATGAGCTTCTCAACAGGGCGTGGTACGCGGGGCTGCACACAGTGGAGATGTGCACCGTGGACCCGGCCCTCGGCGGCGTCGCCGCCAGGCACAGGATAGCCGAAGGCGACTGGGTCGTGGTGGACGGGGCCAAGCGGGACAGGCTCGTCTGGACCGCCGACCTCGCTCCGGCGGGCGCGGCCATATATGCGAGCACGTATGAGACCGACGCCATCAGGGACTCCCTGCTGTCGCTTTCCACCTTCCAGGAGAAGAGCGGATACATCCCCGCATGCAGCCCGGGTCCCATCCCGGCGAGGGTGGCCAGCGGGTTCTTCGGCGACTATGTGGCGTGGTGGGTCGTGGTCCTTTACCAGTACTACATGCACACCGGGGACGAGGCACTGATGCGCGAGATGTTCCCTGTCATCAAGAGGGCGCTCGCTTATCTTCACGGTCAACGGAGCGTGTCAACGATTTTGAGACACATGCCTGAAAAGTTTAGGGAAAAATCACCTCCTCTCCGCGCACCTTCTCCGGCTTGTTAATCCAGACCGCCAACGGAACGACCGGCGGTTGCGGCACCTTGTTCACGAAGCGATCCGGGTGAGCTGCGAAAGCGTCCAGCAGGGTGAACTGCCTGGACTCCGTTATCCTTCTCGCGCATCCGTAGTGGACGGACTCTGGTGTCATGTAGCCGATGCCCGAGTGCCGATGGGTCGTGTTGTACCAGGTGAAGAACGTCTGGCAGAAGAAACGCGCGTCCTCGATGGACCCGAAGCGACGTGGAAACTCCGGCCGGTACTTGAGCGTCTTGAAGTGGGCCTCCGAGTACGGGTTGTCATTCGAGGTGTACGGCCGGCTGTGCGTCTTGGTGATCCCGAGGTCGGTGAGAAGGAGCGCCACCGGCTTCGACTTCATGGAGGAGCCCCTGTCGGCGTGCAGGGTGAGCATGTACGGCTCGATCCCCTGCTTGTCGCACGTCTCATCGATGAGCCTCTTGGCCAGTTCGGCTGATTCCCTGGTCGCCACCATCCAGCCAACGACATAGCGGCTGAAGATGTCCAGGATCACGTAGAGGTAGTAGTAGGTCCACTTGACCGGCCCCTTGAGCTTGGTGATGTCCCAGGACCATACCTGGTTCGCCGATATGGCCAGCAGTTCCGGCTTGGAATAGGCCGGGTGACGGAGTTGGTCACGCCTCTCCCGCACCTGGCCGGCGTCCGCCAGGATGCGGTACATAGTCCGCGTCGAGCACAGAAAAACGCCCTCGTCGAGCAGCGTGGCGTACACCGCGGCCGGCGCCGTGTCACAGAAGCGATCGGAGTTCAGCGCCTCCAGCACTATCATCTTCTCGCCGGGGCTCAAGGCACGCGCGGGGGTCGGCCTGGCCGCAGGCTCCATTGAATACGATGGCGTTGCCATTGACCTGTAGTAGGCAGCCCTGGGGAAGGTGAGCGCCCGGCAGGCAGGCGCCACCCCCACATCGGTCGACAGGCCGGCCACCGCCCCCATCAGCTCTCCCCGTCGCCCTTCTCCATCGGCATCCCCAGGAGTCCAGAGACTTTTTTTTGGACGTCGATGATCGTCTCCGCCTGCCTGAGCTTCAACTGGAGCCTCTCTACCTCGCGCTCGAGATCGGCGATTCTTTTCTTGAAGGGAACAGCCGGGTCGGGCTCGGGCCCGCGCTTGCGTGG
>Ga0209538_1000208_pt1 | contig 36041 bp, 45 predicted proteins | sample BarGraNGADG00211_2_FD_184492 | JGI IMG/M metagenome (GOLD analysis project Ga0209538, IMG submission 184492) | Arctic peat soil microbial communities from Barrow, Alaska - Barrow Graham LP Ref core NGADG0004-211 (SPAdes) (version 2) | ecosystem: Environmental > Terrestrial > Soil > Wetlands >... | reverse complement strand
GACGCTTGAGAGTTGTCTTACGGAGATCTCTCTCACGTCGGTACCAATATTACTGGGGAGATTCTTTGCTGCAACGAGGCCCTTCAGAGCATCCAATACAAAGTTCGCCACCATGGCGAGCCTCCTTTCCATCCTCACGGATGGCTTTCTAATTTTGCTACTATTAACTATGTTATACACCGAAAATTAAAAGCGTCAATTCGGAAAAAAAGTGTAAAAAAGGTAAAAAAATAAAAAAACAGCGCCACTCCGAAGAGGGCGCCGGGTAATACAATTGCTCAGATAATTTACCAGGGTTAATCAAGACCTGTACCGATGGAAACTGGTAGCCGTCTTGGCGGGTTTTGGGCGACAAATGCTCAAGAAGAGAATTTCTTTATCTCTCTTCCTGCCACCTCACTCCCCACAAACCTCTCCCTTCGTTCTTTTGTCCCCGAAAGACAACGGGTAAGAGTGGATTAATTCCAACTCTTAACACTAACCCGGTGGCGGGTGGTAACAGGGGCTTGGTGTTACATCAATTAGTCCCCTCGTTATCAATTTGTTGCCTGGTAATGTGAGTCGCCAGTAAAACAACTCGTATCTCCACTAATCCCTGTGGCTCAGGTTAGTCGCTCACACGACCCTTGTAAAAAGAAGCGCACGCGTAGAACCTTTCATAGTTCCTCCTTTTTTGCATAGTTTAATCCCAACTATAAAAAAATGGGCGTTACGCCTTTCTTGAAAATTTGCTACATTTATGTTATGTATATTAAAAATATGCCCAAAAATATGTCAAAATTTTGCATATTTTGAGATATTAAAAAAAAATAAAAAGGAACAACCGGACTCCTAGGAGCCCGGTCAGGTCTTGTAATACTTGAAAGATTTTAACTTTCTTGGCTTAAGGTAGGCGTGGACCTACGCCTCGTTTTGTTTCCACGTCAATTGGGAGTATAAACTCCGTGGGCGCCCCTTCCATTCATAAGCGTATCTCCAGGTCTAAAATGGAGGTAACCCCCTTTTAGTTTTGTTTCTGGAACCCTTAACGGGTTAGAAATAAAACTTTCTGGGGCTAATCCAAACTTCTCAGTCTGGGGCCAGGGCTTCTCGCTAGCTTAGCAATTGACTTTCCCACTACGAAGACTCACCGGGGTGGTTCCCTTAAGTTCGATTCACGCGTCTCACCGCGTTGAAGTATTACAAGACAAAATTGTTATACATCTAAAAAGCAGGTTAGAAAATATGTTAAAATTTTGTATATTTTTTAAATATTTTTAAGCAAAGATAAAAAATATTTGATTAAAAATTTCTATAACAAAGGAATTCAATTCTTAAGAAAGGAGGAAGCAATGGTAAAGTTTGAGACGCTCAACAAGGAATTAACCGCTTATATGGAGCAGTTAAACCTAAGCAAAGAACTAAATAAGAAATTTCTTGTATTCAGAGATATTTTTAATGCTCTTTTTTATGAAAATAATGCTTTTGAAAAAATTTTAGAAAAGGCGCAGCTACTAAAAATTGAAGAGGACGAAGCAAAAGAAGTTAGTTTTCTGCCCCTCGCCGCTAAAGCCGAGGGCTATTTAAACATTTATGTTACCAGTAAAAATTGTCCTTATCTTTTTACTAATTTAGATCTGCCTTATGTTAATAGCTTTGGGCTAACGAGAATAACCTTGGAAACCCCAATAGAAAGCTACTGCCTCTCCGCAAATCAAAGAGGCGAGCTTTACTTCACGGTATTTTTTCAGGATGGAGATGCTAAGCTTTTTACTGCTAAAAATAACGGCCCTGCTTTTTTTATAAATCTTTTGTTAATTTTAACCAAAATTCTTAATGAGGTTAAAGATAAAAAATTGATAAAAGTTGGCACAAAGCTTGGGCAATTAGTTAAGGCCAATCCCGCTAGTACTTTGGCTAATATTTTTGCTTTTGTAAAAGCGCACGCGCAGGAAACTTCCAATTTTTATGCCAGTCTCGTTGCTTATGCCACCTCCGTGGCCAGCGCCGCTAAATATTCCGAGCCTATTAAATATGGCGATGGTAACTATATGCTGCCGGCTAGTTTTATGGTTAAAAATAAGTACGAGACGGTGCCTTACCTTCTAAAAGAAAACGAGGCAGGAATCTTCTTGGAAATGGATTGCGACTCCTGGCAAGTTTCCAGCTTTCGTTTTGAAAATTTTGGAGAAGCTTTCCCTTACCGGCTTGCTTTTACTAAAACGGGGCTTGAAGCTTTATACCTGTCCAACGTTGCTTATAACCGACGTGCCTCCAGAAAGCGTTCCAAAAAGCCCTTAAAAACTTCATTGCCTAAAACAGCAAATATTTTGTTAAGTGGGGCCGCCAAATTAGAAGAGGTAGTGCGATTACAAAAAACAGCAGATTTGAGCAATTTTAAAGCTTTTTACGAGCATATGCCTTGGTTAAATGCTATCTTACAAACGATGACCCCACCGGATATTTCCTCCATGGATTGGCTGAAAATTGCTTCCGAAAAGGAGCTTGAAAAATTCCAGCAGTTAGCGGCGACGGAATTAAAAACTAATTTAGAACAAGTTTTAACCGATGTTAAAAAGGAAATAGCTAGTGTTGCAGTGCCAAGAATTTTGGAAAATCAGAAGCAAGAATTGGAAAAAGTAAAAACAATAGTACTGCCTTTACAGCAAAAAGCGGCCGAAATTACCAAATTCCTGGCGCGTGTTTATGTACATGAAATTCTCCTCGGAGCAATTTAAATAATCTTTGAAGCCCAGCAAAAACAACTGGGCTTTTTTCCTAAAAACTTTTTCACAGGCAGTTATCTTAACATAACAAAAGAAATAAACTTTCAAAAAAGGAGGAAACCATGGAAAATAAAATAAGCGCCCCAACTTTCGCCGCTAAACTTTCGTTTTTCGAAGCACAATTTGAAAAAAACAGGGCTTTAGGAGCTGCGCTTCAAGAAGAGGCGGCAATTTTTGCCGCGCTTTTCCCAAATAAAAATGCTTATGAAGGAATTTTGAAAAAGACTTTAATTTTGAATGCAGAAAACAAGAGTTTTGAAGTTCAAAACCTAAAAGATCCGAGTACTTTTCAAACTTCTATTTTTGTCCCCTTGCAGCTTTGTCCTAAGCTCTTTGTGGAAACTAATAGTAATTATATTGGTTACAATAGTTTGGGCTTAAAGGTAAAAGCCGTCAAAAATTTAGAAAAAGAGTATTGTCTTTTGTTCGATGGGGAGGGCAACCTTTTTCTTGTTCTTCCTTCGGCTACCGCAAAAGCTGAAATCTATTCCTTTTTTAGTGCTTCTAACCTGCTAATTTTAGATCTTCCTTTAATAATTGCAGGGATTATTGCTGAAAAGAAGGCGGGCAAAGCCCAGCTTGTTTTAAAAGAACTTGTGAGCAAGAACCCTACCAGTACTTTTGCTAATATTTGCAATTATGTTAAGAACAACAAAAAGGAAATCGAAGCGCTGGCGCCAAACCTCGAAATTTTAGCAAAAACCATTACTGCTGCAACTTCCAGCGAAGAAAAAAGGAAGGCCGAAGCTAAAATTAGCCTAGTTAGAACTTTCCCAGTAACGGGTTACACTTTACAGCTTCCTTTTATGGTTGCTAAGCTGGATAAAATTCCTTTGCTTAAATTAGATGTTCTCGCCCCCGAATTTCGTAGTAATAGTTACCGAGAAATAGGTAGCGATTTTCCTGTTTTATTGGTACCAGAGGGGACCTGCTGTGTGCCTTATTTTATGGGAGAAAAAGCATTTAAGCTTATGTTAGAAGGATCAGGCAAAAATATTTTTGCTGGCAGCCCAGAAAAAATAAAAGGGCTCTTGACTTTAGAAGAAAAAATAAGGGAAGTAAACGAAAAAATTGAAGCCATGGCAGAAAAAAGATATGAAAATTTATGCGAAGATGACGCTTTTCCTACTTTCGAAGGTTCCGCCAAAGCAAGCGTCTCGGCCGAACAATTTGCTTATTTGGTCAAAAATATTGAAGTAGATGCCGAAATCGCAAAGGAAAACGTCAAACAAGAATTGCAAAAAAATGTTACTGCAGTTTTAGCCGCTTTTGACCACCAGCTGGAAAATATTGCTACCGCTAAGTTAATTGCAACGCAAGAAAAACTTTTGGCTAGTTTTAAGCAAACTAACCAACAATGTAATAAAAAAATTCTTGAGCTAACTAAAACTTTGGGGAAAATATATCAAAAGGAAATTCTTCTTGCTAATTTGTAATAAATAATCTTTCTTGGGCGCAACTTTTTTTAATTGCGCCTATTTTTTTATTTATATTTTAAACTTATAACAAAAGTATAAATAAAAATTGTTAAAAGGAGCTACTATGGCAGAACTTACCTTTGGTCGTCAAAAAAGTTATCCGAAGCCCATTACCCTGGAAGTTGAAGCAAAGCGAGAAGTGGAAAGAGTAGTACTCCGAGCTAAGCTTACCCCTTCTTATTTGGTAATCTACGATAAGGTAGTGGTAAAAGAAAGCGATGCAGACCTGAAGGTAATCGCGCATGCTTCTTGTGAACAAGTGCATACCATGTACCCCGAGGTAGCGGAAGTAGTAATCAAGAATTGGATTACACTTGCCGGCTGGGAGTTGGCAATTCGCTGCAAGTATATGTAATTTTGAGGTTAACTAAATTAATTCTAGTTCCAGAGCAGAAAGCAATTTCTGCTCTTTTCTTTTTTATAAAACAAAAATAACCTATAACCAAAGTATAAATATAAAATAAAAAGGAGGCTCGCTAATGCTTACGAAAAAGGACAAAATCGAAATATCCCCTGAGAAAATCGCCGCAATGTTTTTAGAAAAAGATTATCTGGTAAAGCTCGTCTCGGCAGCAATTAAAGCCATTAAGCCTGCCGAAGCAGAAGACCTCATAGAAAGTGAGGCGATAGGCCTTTTGAACCATTATGCTACCTTGGAGAATGAAATATATTTTTCCGAAAAGGTAAACGAAATGCTTGAAAGTCTAAGCGCCGCAACTTCCGCCGAAGCTAAGGTAATAACCAAATGCTAACCCTTTATGATACGGACGCCATAAACCTTGTAATTCCGTTGGCAACGGGCGTTACCTACACTAATCAAGTTGGCGGCAGTGCTTGTTTGCACGTAACGGCTACGGGTATTTGCATCCCCTTTGGTAAGTGGATAGAAAAGCAAAACGATCCTTTTCTTGGCTTATACGAGTTTCCCTATGACGAAACTAGAGTGAAAAGTTTTCTCCGGATATTTGGCCTTTGGAAAATTTTAGAAGCCTACCCCACGACTGACAAGGAATATTACGAAGGTTGGGTCTGGGCAAGAATAAGAAAAGATATAAAGGGCAATATGAAAGCGCCTGCGGAGTTAAGACCTTTCGCGGGTACTATTTGCGCAGTTGCCTATCCCAGTTCGGATTAGGAGAAAAAAATGAGCAAAGCAATAGAAACGGCGAAAGCTAATTTACTCCAAGCCATTGGCAAATTTAATGTTTTAGAGAAACAAGCAGACAAAATCTTAGAGAAAGCTGAGGCTTTTGATGCTATGCTGGCGGCAATTGATGCTTTAATCGCGGTTGCTAAGCAAGAAAAAATTTAAACTATTAAAAAAACTAAAAATCTAAAAGAGCAGAAGTTTTTCTGCTCTTTTTTTTGTAAACGACAAAAAAGCTATAACTAAAATATAAACAAAAATTAAAGAGAAGGAGTAGCTATGACAAAAGTTGTTGAGAAACTGCGAGCAATTATGATAAAGCGAGTAGCCTTTGCCTTAGAACATGGGGCCGAGCCAGAATGTTATACCGATGTAGTGGCGGTAGCCACTCGTGATGTAGATGCTTTTATTACTATACTTGACGCAGAAGGGTTCGCGGAAGGCGTAGAAGACACTACGAGCGCCCTCGCTTTGGTAGAAGATGCGAAAACCCTTGCTCGTGGTCGTACCGAAGGAAGGAAAGAAATACTAGAGGAATGTTCTTGTATTGCCGCTGAGGAGAGGTCGTTACATCAAGCTGGCAGAGAGTTCGTAGCTGGGGAATTATGGTACTACTTTCCTGCTTCCATCCTTACTACAGAGGAGAAATTATGAAAATCTTACAATTTTTTGAAAAGTTTTTGCACCGTTTTCATCCCCACCCTGTTGCTACCCCCTACGAAATGTGGCTGGGTTATAATGCCGGCTTTAATTTGCTGCCGGGTTATAAGAAAACGCGTAACCCTTATCTTTGGGGCACGGCCAAATGGGAATGGTGGAAAGCTGGTTGGCTTGACGGTATGTGCGAATTGACAAGAGAAAAACAAGATTATATTGAACATCATTTGTTTTCCTTACCGCCTTCGTTTTCCTTAAAGGATCCTTGGTTTTCGGGTACCGTAAAAGAATATTGGGATAAACGAATGAAACAACTTAGGCAAGCAGGTTATTTCGGTGAAGACAAAATAAGGAGCTAAAATGAAGCAGCAAGGTTGTTTTGCTTGCAGCGACCAACGCTGCGAAGATAGTGGGGATTACTGCGCCGCGTTGAATTGGCGCCCGTTAGGGATGAACAACATTCCTCCCTCTGATTGTCCTAAGCTTGTTTATGCTAAAATGAGCGTAGAACAATTACAAGCCTTATACAATCAGGCAGTCCTTGAAGAATACAGAAACTGTCCCTCTGACAACAATATTCCCCAAAGCGCGGCCGCGCAAAAAATTAAGATAGCGCTTTATGCGGCTATCATTAAGGCAGCAACAAGTAAATAAATCTTTAACAAAGAGCAGAATTTTTTTTCTGCTCTTTTTCTTTTTTCAAAAGTAAAAAAATATATAACAAAACAAAGAAGGCTATAATAATTGGAGGAGCAAGATGAAAAAAAATACCGCTACGCCTAAAAATATTGTTGCTCCAAATTTGGAAACCAAGGTGCTGACCTTTTTACAGTTAGTAACTAGAAGTTCCGAATTCGCTAAAAACTTAAAAACTACCTTGGCGGCTTTTGACGCGCTTTTTTCCAACAACAATGCTTATCGGTATATTCTAAAACGCGCGCACCTGTTAGACGAAGCAGGGGCAAAGCTCCAGATCTTCCCCTTACAAGAGGCCAGTACTTTCCAACTTTCCTTTTTTGCTGCCGCCAAAGCCTGTCCTCAATTATTTCAGCTGTATTTAGATTTTAATGTTAGAGCTAATAATTTTGGTTTAGCCGCGGGGAAAGTAAACCATGTGGAAGAAGAATATTGTTTATTGTTGGATGGAAAAGGGGAAACTACTGCGATAATTTATTGTAAAGACAAGAAAATAGACGTTTATGATTTTTATAACAATTTTGAGATCTTAGCTTTAGATCTACCCCTAATAATGTATGGCTTAATTAAGGGCACTGTGCCTGCTGCCACCAAGCTCGCACTCGTCAACCTTGTTGTCAAGAATCCCACCAGTACTTTGGCTAATATTTTTGCTTATATAAAGACGGAGGGCAAAGCCGTGGTAGCCCTTCCGAAAAAACTAAAGCGCTTGGCAAAGGAAATAGCTACGCTTTTTACAAAGTTAGAAGCCAATGCCACCGATAATAGTTTTATAAGTAACAATATTCAGAAAGAATTTGGCTATAGCCCGAAGGCGCATCTCCCCCCTTATACTATAAGCTTGGAAGCGGGGGAAGTAGCAATTAAGGCAATTTACGCAAAAGCTAATGTTACTGCTTATAATTTCAAAAATTATGAAGAAGTTTTTCCTGCCGTAATAACGATTAAAGGTAGCGTCGTAACCCCTTATTTTTTGCGTAACGAATTTTTTCACGACGAGAAGAAAGCCATAAAGTTGGGGGAAAACCTTTATTGTTTAAAAAAGAACAAGGGTTTAATTTCCCTTGCTGAAAAAGTAGCGGAAATAGGGGCTTTGGAGCAAGAAAAAATAAGAGCGGATTTTGAAACTTCGACCATCAGCGCTTATGAAGCCTACGCCCAATATATCTCGCTGAAAAAGTTTGAGCTTTCCACCGCCGCAGCAAAAGCGACCAAAGCTTTTAAAGAGCGGCTTACGGAACAACTTACCCAAAACCTGGAATTGGTCTTGGCTACCTTGGAAAGACATATTGGCTATTGTTCCAGGGAAGCGCTATTCCTTAAACAGGAAAAGTTTTTACTAAAAACCCAAACTACCGTGGCAAGTTGTAAAAAAAGCGCTGAAGAAATCGCGGGAACGTTGGGGAAAATTTACAAAAACGAAATTGTGCTTGAAAATCTCTGAAGAAGTCTTTAAGCCTAAGCTTAGTTTTGCTTGGGCTTATTTTTTTCTTCATTTTCTATGGCTATAATTATTACCAGAATAAGAACTTGCTTAAAGAGGTGTTCCAATGGCCCAAGAAATAAATATTCAAGCGCTTGAAACTAAAATTTTACTTTTTTTTGAGCAATTCAACAGAAAATTAAAGTTGATAAAAGATTATGAAGCAATTAAAAAAAGTTATTACGCTCTTTTTTCTGACAATAGCGCCTATGACTATATTTTGGAAAGAGCTAAAATTACCAAAGAAAATACCCGCTTAGCAATTAAGCTTTTGCCTTTAACCGACCTCACTACTTTTAACACCTCTATTTTTATGCCAGCTAAAGCTTGCCCCGCTTTTTTTCATTTTGAGCGGACGGCCGCTAAAAGCACAAAAGATGCAAATCCAAGAGAGGTGAATGGTTTGGGCCTGAACCTTAGACAAACTGCTGCCCGCCCGGAAAAAGAATTCTGCCTTTTATTCGACGAGTTGGGGAATTTTTCTTTGCTTGCCTATCTGGAAGATAGAACCACAAAAGTTTATAGTTTTCTTGACTTAGATAAAGTTCTCTTTTTAAATTTGCCTTTGCTACTTCAGGGCTTAGTCAATAGCCAAAATTTTGTTAAAGAAAAGCTTTTGTTAGAAACAATAGCCCAAAAAAATCCCATAAGCCTGCTGGCAAGTCTTTACACTTTTGTTGTAGAACAACCGGCCTTTCTTCCTTCCCTCTCAAAAACCTTGCTTAAATTTAATAGAAAAATTCTTGCGACTAATTATCAATTTGAGCCCACGTCGCTTTTCCGAGAATCTTTTCTTGAAACAACTAAAGAATTTTTAGTGGAGGCCCAAACTAATGTCGTTCCTTATAGCTTGTTTATGGAAAAAAATAAAATAAGCCTTAGATTGAATTTTCGTTCTACCTATATGGCAAAACGTTATTTTTCTCAATATGGAGAAACTTTCCCCATTTATGTTTTGTTCGAAGGGCTCCAAGTCAAACCTTACTTTATTCGGCACCAAGCCTTTAGAGATAAAATAACCAAGGGTTTCTTAAAACAAAAGCCCTCGCTTACTTTAGAAGGAGGAAATCTCTGCACCCTCGAAGAAAAAACGGCGGAGGAGGAGTCGAAAACTACTGCTTCAACTTTAAACGAAAATGTAAAGTTGGTGCTTGCCACTTTAGCGGCACAAATGGAAAAAAGCCTTACTTCAAGGATGGAAATAGAACAGGAAATTGAGCTAGCAAAAATTTTGAAAATAGTGGAAACCTGTAAAAAAACTTCCGAAGAATTAGTAAGACTTTTTGAAGAAATCTACAAAAAAGAAATTCTTTTGGAACTGCTGTAACTTCCAAAAAGCTTAAAAAACTTTTTTATAAAAAGCGGATCTTGCTATAACAAAGAAATAACCTTAATAAAAGGAGGAGCAATGGCGAAAAGTATAGGGCTTGCAAAAAGGCGAGAGAACCTTGCGGTTTTCTATAAAGAATATAAAAAAAGTAGTAAATTAAGCTTAACCTTTGGAGAATTATTGACGGCTTTCAATGCACTTTTTTCGGCTAAAGGTGCTTATACCAAAATTCTCGAAAAAGCTCATATCCTCAAAGCAGATGGTACCTACTTGGCTTTAATTCCCTTGGGAAATGAAGAGACTTTTCAAACTTCCCTTTTTGTCTCCACCGATTTCTGTTTTCCTGCTTTTTATGATACGAATGAAAGTTACAGTACCCATAATCATTTAGGCGTTGCCGTAAGTATTGGCGAAAGCTTAAGAAAAGAATATTCGCTACTTTTCGATGGCGAGGGCAAGGTTGCTCTCGCTACCTATTATGTAAATGGCCGCGTGGACATTTGCAATCTTGAAACCTCTCAAGGTTTATTTCTGCTTGCTTTGCTGACGGTAATTTCCGGCATTTTAAGGGAAAAGGACACTTCAAAAGCTAGACTTTCCTTGTTCGAGCTAGTAAAAAAGAATCCTGCCAGCACTATTAGCAATATTTATAATTATGTCGAAAAAAATCCAAAAGGGCTCGAAAACCTTTTTTCGGACCTAAATAAGTTAGATGCCACTATTAGCGGCGCTGTCGCGGGCTGCATGAAAAGCACTAATGCGGAAGGCAATGGCCTTTATCAAATTTGTAATCATCTAGTGGTAAAAGTTGGCGACGTTATTGTCCCTTATTTAATTACGGAGGAAGCTAAGGTCCCTGCGCTTAAATTAGATGTTACTTCTACCCTTATTTCCAATCGAGCCTATGGCAAAGAAGGTTTTCTTTTTCCTGCCTTAATTCTTTTTAAAAAGCAGCAAATGGTGCCCTATTTTTTCCAACAGTACGCTTTTAATGAACTCTTGAGAAAAGCTACGGAAAAAAGTAAGAAAGGTAAGGCGCCGAAGCTAGAGCGTTGGAGCCTTAAGACAAAAGAGGAAAAGCTATCGGAATTAGTTTTTGCTGAAAAGTTGGAATATCAAAGGCTTTGTAGCGAATGGAAAGAAGCTGAATATCAAAGAAAAACCAGGGAACAAGGCTTTTCGAGCTATTATCATGCCCCGGTAGAAAAAAATTGGGAATTTGTTAAAAAGAAGTTGGCCCGAGAATTAGAAGCTAATACCAAGGCAGTTTTAGCGGTTACCGACCAATATCTGGCTACTGAATTGAGTAAAAACCTAGTTGCAGAAGAAACCGCTACCTTGGCAAAAGCTGCCGCTACAATAACGGAATGTAAAAAGAAAATCGACGAGATAACTTGTAGCTTGGGTAATATTTATAAAAACGAAATTTTAATGGCGAACCTTTAAATAATCTAGAAATACCCGTAGCGAGAACTTGGCTAAGGGTATTTTTTTATAAAAAAATAAAAAACTTTTTGAGAAAAGAAAAAACAACTATAACAAAAGAAATAATGCTTTACCTAAGGAGGTCGCAAGTGCAAGAAAAAAAGTTATTTCCAGAATTTGAAACGGAGCTTTTAGCTTTTGAAAAAGAGCTTGAAAAAAATGACAGTTTATTGCTGGCGATTAAGGAAGAACAAGCAACCTTTGAAGCGCTTTTTCCAGAAAATAGTGCTTATATAGGAATTTTGCGAAAAGCTTTTATTTTAAACAACAAGGATGTTAGTTTTGAAATCCAAAACTTAAAAGATCCTACCACTTTTCAGACTTCAATTTTTATTTCGGCTGCCCTTTGCCCGGAGCTTTTTGAGGAACATATTAATCGCTATAATCAGTATAAACATATGGGGCTAACCGTAAAGACAAAAGAAAAGGCTGACGAGGAGTACTGTCTGCTCTTTAACAAAGAAGGCAATTGCTTCTTAGTAGTGCCCTCCAGTACTGCAAAAGCGGAGATTTATGCCTTTTTGGGGACTACCAATAGTTTACTCTTAAACCTGCCTTTGGTGCTCGCGGGTATTAGTTTTGAGCCCGGCGTTACCAAAGCTAAAACTATTTTGGAAGAACTGGTAGCTAAAAATCCAATTAGTACGTTGGCTAACATTTATACTTATATTAAGGAGAATAAAAAGGAAATTTTAGCCTTAGCGCCAAAACTAGAAACGTTAGCAAAAATAATTGCTTATGCGCTTCTAAGAGCCGAAAGAAAAGCTTCGGAACTTAGAAAAATAGCAAAAACTTTTAGGTTGGAGACCGCTTCGGTCGTAATTCCTTATCTTTTAACGAAGTTAGAAGCTAGCCCTGGGCTTAGCTTGGATATTAATTCTGACAAAGTTTTAAGTTACAACTACCAAAAAGCCGGCAGTACTTTTCCCGTTTTGTTAGGGCTTAAGGAAGGGCTCCCATATCCTTATTTTATGAGCGAAAAGCAGTTCAAAAAGAGTTTCGAAGGCAACGAAAAAAGTAATTTTGCTGCGTTGCTGGCAACGCCTAAAGCTTTATTGTCGATAGAGGAAAAAACCCTGGAATTAGCGGCCACGGCCGAAAGCAGGGAAGAAGCTAACTACGACAACTTAGCTGAAGCAAGAGATTATTCCCACCCCGAATTTTTTAATTTTAAGGGAGATCTCCTTAGGGCTTTTGACCAATTTTATTTGCCCGTAAAGAACCTTAAAGCAGAACGGAAAGCTACGGAGAAAAATATAAAAAGAGAATTAACAGAAAACGTTGCTTCGGTTCTCGCAACTTTTGAACAACATCTAAAAACAACGGCGGAAGAAAACCCGCTTGCAGTACAGGCAAAGCTTCTGGCAAGTCAGAAAAGAACCAATAAGCAATGTCAAAGGAAAAGCGCAGAAATTTCAAGAATTTTAGCAAAAATTTATCGCCGCGAAATCCTTTTAGCAAATTTGTAAATTTTCTTTTTTAAGCGCCGGCATTTTTTGCTGACGCTTTAATTTTTTATTTTTTGAAAAGCTATATAACGAAAGATAACTAAAAAATTAAAGGGAAGGAGCAAATATGAAAAAGTCCATGCTAAAGGTAGAACTTTGTGAAGCTATTGGCATTGGGGTTATTATTCCAATGAAGACCCACGTTATTTTCAGCAATCAAACGGGCGGCAATGCCTGTTGCCATCCAGAAGTAGAAGGCATTTATGTGCCCCTTGCCCCTTGGCAAGAAAGCCTGAAAGATCCCTTCTACAACCTTTGGGAAGTTAAGTACAACAAGAAAATGGTCGAAACTTTTTTAAAGGAATTTGGGCTTTTTGAAACCCTGGAACCTTTGCCTCCTCCTGCGCTGCAGGAAGATACCGAAGCCTGGGTTTGGGCTAAGATCCGCGAAAATATTGCTGACCTACCAGAAGCAAATTGGTCGCTGCGACCTTTTGCTGGAATGGTTTGTGTAATAACCTATCCCAATTCAGATTAAGGAGGAGCAATGAATGGTATGATTCCGAATGATAAAATTCCAGCCGGTGAGTTTTGCGACCCCGAGGCTGAAACTTGTCCTTGTTTGGGCGATACAATGTATTGCCAAATCTTCAACCAAGGTTTAGAATATGGGGAAGAAGCAGGTAAGCTTCGTTGTAAGGAATGCTTGGAAAGGTTTCCTAACGGCGGAACAATAGTTCCTGATGTTAATTAGCATGCAAGCACCAACAAGAACTATTCACCAAATCGTGCTCGAGATTGCCGCGGATGCTGCAAGTGAAACTACGCACCTTATGAAGGCAGATGTTTCTTTTGTTAGCAACCGAAATGTGTTAGAGGAAGAACTTAAAACCGCGCTACTTAACAAAGCTTCGGTAAAAACAATAACCGTGGTTAAAACAGAGACCGAAGATCTTTACGTTATAAACCGGGTTAATACTTCTACGGATATTTGGGAAGACCTTTCAGAGGTCCCCGCAGGAAAATATTTGCTGGTGCCTGAAGATAAAACCAAATGGTTGGTAGAAAAACTCTAAGGCTTATAAAGTAAAATATCTCTAAAGGCAGATTAATTTCTGCCTTTTTTTATTTTCTAAAACGAAATAAGTATATAACAAAGGATAAACCTAAATAGAAGGAGGAAAAATGAATAAAGCCTTTGTTGCAAGCCTAGAAAAAATGACAGTTAAAGAACTCCTGCTTGAGGCAGTAAATCTTGGAAAACTCTGGGGGCACGAGGATAGCCTTATCCAAGGCTTGGCGGAAGCCAAAACCGAAGACCTCCTAGCCATAGAGACCGTTCTAAGAAACAAAATAATTAAGGCAGCAACCCTTGGAAATTTGGAAGTTAAAACTTGTGCGGGAGAAGAAAAGGGAACGGAAGTAACAATGTATCAAACCTTTAATTGTCCCAATTGGGTACCAGATGGAAATTATTCCATAATTAAAGCCTAAAGGAGCAGCTATGAAAATTCCGACTATCGTTAAAGTATTTTATCCCAACGGTACTAACCATACCTACGAGCAAGTGGATAATGTAAATCTTCAAAAGGGCGACGTTATAACCATAGAGCAGGGAGGTTTAACGACAATAATTCCCCTCGCCACGGTGGAAAAGATTGAAGAAAGTGCTTTCCGCTACCTATGAGCGAAATAATGTGGTGGGGTTATCTCCATGCTAACGGGCACGTACAAGTAAAACGCTGGTTTGGGGACGTTAAGGATTATACCGAAGACTGTTGGGGGAATGATTTTGTGCGGGTAGTGGTGGAACCTTTTGCGGCAGCTACCCAAGAAGCGGCAACGGAGATTATCGTCGCAAAAATTAAAGAAAAAACAGCAAGAAAATAATCTTCTAGGGGGATCAGTAGCATAAATTGACCCCCTTTCTTTACTTTCATTGATCTTGTATAACAAAAATAGAAAAATAATCGTAGGTATTTATAAAAATTTAAAAAGGGGTGAATAAATGAAGGATACAGAAGTATTGGCAGCGATGATAGCAACTACGGCGCATAGGATGGGCACTACGTTTTCTGATGCCTGTCTAGCTTTGTTGGCCAAGATTGTTACAGCGCCTGAACCGAGAGAACTAGAGAAAAAATAAAGTTTGAAAAACACAACAGGAAGGTTGAAACCCTAACTGAAATTTCGAAGTTAAACTTGTTAGAATAAAGAGGAGAAATAGCCTTTTTGTTCTAACAAGTTTTTCATTAGAAGGCCTCCTGGGTGAGGGGTTCTAAAAAAAGCAAGAAATTTCTCATTTTTAGCTTTTTTGGGGTTAAGAAAGTATGCGTTTTCCGGAAGCTTAACAAGCCTTAAATTATGCAAAAAGCTCTTTACTAGTTTCGAAGAAAACCTTGTAGAATAAATAGTATCAAGGCTTTGGAACCAGGTATTTTTTTGCGCTTAACTTCTCATATGGGAAAAAATGAATATAATGAAAATATTGCAGAATTTAAAACTTAAACAAAAAGGAGTAAAATTAAATCATGAAGAAAGAAATTAGAATTCCAATTATTTTAATGTTAATTACCTTAATTGGAATTTTTGCACCAGAAACAAAAATGGAACAGTCCTTAAAAATACCAGGAATAAATTTAACGGCTATGATTTCTCCACCTTCCTTCCTTGCGTTTTCTCCGCCAACTACCTCTGCTTCGCTTGTGTCGAGCAAAACAATTAAAACTGCTCCGGCTATTGTTGCAAGTAAAATGGTTGCATCGGCAAAAACCAAAACTTCTCCCGCTGTTGTTCCTATTAAAAAAACTGTGGTAACAAAAGCTAAAGTTACGAAAGGAAAAGTTTCAAGAAGTAATGTTGTTTCGAGATCTTCACCGCCAGTGAAGATTGTATCCTTTGAAATTTCAAGTTATTCCCCTACTGTGGAGGAATGTGACGGAGATCCCTTTACAACTGCAAGCGGCAAAAGAGTTTATGTCGGCGGCATCGCGGCCGATTTGCGTTTTTATCCCCTGGGAACTATTATGCTTATACCTGGGTATAACAATGGGAATCCTTGCGTCGTAATCGATAGCGGTGGCGCAATAAGAAAAAATAAATTAGATGTTTTTATGTGGAAAACAGCGGACTCAATAAAATGGGGTCGTCGAAAAAACGTTCAAGTAAAAATTTTATATTTAGCGCCGAAATAATCTAAAAATTTAGGCTTACCGTTGTTGTATTTTAACCCAACAACGGTAAGCTATCTTTATTGCGGAACATCAGAAAGAATATAAAAGGGGTAAAATTGAATATGTTTATACGGAAAACCGAAAATGTAGCACAATACACCAAGCATAAAAATGTTCATTTTAAAATCCTCCAAGGAGGTTGGTAAAATATGCACCTTGGGCAACATATGACGGAGGAACAAAGAGCAAAAGATTCTTCCGTACATATGGGACACCCTGTTTCGACTGAAGCTAGAGCAAAAATGTCTGCATCGCATAAGGGTCAACGTGCTTGGAACAAGGGTATCCCCATGACCGACGAACAGAAAACGAAATCGTCACTAGCACACAAGGGGCAAATTGCGTCACCTGAAGCAAGGGCGCACATGTCTGCTGCAGGAATGGGGAATAAAAAGTGTGTTGGTCGCGTTCCCTGGAACAAAGGTCTTCCGTGGTCGCCCGAAGCACGAGCCGTTCTTTCCGCTAATCATGCAGACATGAGACGTGAACTAAATCCATTCTGGAAGGGGGGTGTCACATCGGAGAATCACATCATCCGTGGCAGTTCCGAATATGTGGCTTGGCGTACTGCTGTTTTCGAACGCGATAACTACACTTGCCAGGAATGTGGGGCTCACAATGGCACGGGCCACACCGTTGTATTAGAAGCTCATCACCTTCACGAGTTTGCCAAATACCCCGCCGAGCGATTTGCCGTAGAAAATGGCAAAACCCTTTGCGTAGCATGCCATAATAAGACCAAGGGAAGGTACCACAAGGATCGCGTTAAAACAACGTCCAAGTAAAAATTTTATATATTCCAAAAAAATAAAAAATTTATAATTTAACTATTTTCTTAAGCCTCAACCCTTAATTTTATTGAGGTTTTTTTAATTTTCTTAAAAAATAACCTTTTATTTATCTATAACAAAGATGTAAATAAAAAAAAAGGAGAATAAATGAATATAACTTGGCTAAGTTGGGTTGCTGCAAGCATTATATTTTTAGGAAATTTTATTCTTATTAAAAATAAGAGTTGGAAAGTATTTATTATCTTTGCAATAGGAAATATGTTATATGCTTTTTATTGGATCACTCAACATCAGTGGGCAACATTACTTTTGGTCTCCTTGTTCGTATTTCAAAACATATATGGTATTATCAGATGGCAAAAAGAACAAGTTGCTAACGGTATAAAGATAGAAAAAACCGAGGAAGAAATAAGAAACGATGCAACGCAATTGAGCGTATTTGCACAAGAAATGAACCCAGATGAAGGCAGAATTGATGGCATAGAAAGAATAGCAGAAGCTTTGATAAATATGGGATACGTAACGGTAAAGAAAGAGGGATAGCATGAAGACACAAGAAGAAATATCTGTTAACGAATGGTTTAATTTTTATCATTATGCGCGTTCTTCTTCCAACGATAATACCAAAGTGCTGGACAAACTTATGAGTTCCACCGAAATCGTGGTAGCGCTAAAGCAGGCGTTGTTAAAAGAAATGGTTATAGGTGAAGTGGAATTTTATACCGACTATATCGGCGAAGATGAATATCCGGAAAAAACTTATTATGTTACTAACGACATAAAAGAGGATATCCCTTATTTAATTATTCCAAAAAATTCTTTAGTGGTAAAATAAAACCCTATAAAAGGAGGAAATCATGCAAAATTTTTCACATATCGCTGCTTTGGTACTTTTGGGTTTTGCTATTTTTGGGCTGCTTAGGGCAATAGCAGATCTTAAGTTTTATGGGCAGGCCACGGGCGAAGATAGTTCCAATAAGTCTTCAAAAACTTAATTTTCTAATAACAAAAGCCAGGAGTTTTCACTCCCGGCTTTTTTCTTGGCTTTTTTTATAAAGAGTTACTTTTGCCGCTGTTTCTTCTTCAAACCTTCGCCAATACATCTCATCTATGCTTAACCAAAACATGGCGGGTTCTCCAAAAACTTTTTCTAGGCTTGCTGCCATCTTTTTCGAGATGGGCTGCTGTTTCTGCATAACGGCTTCGACTTCCGCTTGAGAAATACCTAATTTTTCCCCTAAAACTTTCTTTTTCCAACCATAAAAGCTTAACTCTCTACAGATATAATCGCACGGCGCCACATTGAAACGACTTTTGTATTTATTGCTCATTAACTTCCTCCTCAATTTTTAGAACTGTGCTCTATTTATTATAGCACAAAATAAATTCTAATGTTGCTTATATTATATAACAAAAAATGAGTTAATAGGCAAAAAAGTAAAAATCAATCAGAAGGAGCATGGGATGAAAATAATTTCGAGTAATAATTTCTGGCTTTTCGGCGAACAAACAAGCAATGAGCTGAATTTTAGGCAATTTATGAGGAAAGACTAAGCATGGGTTCTTTAGCAAAAGCACGGCCTTTAGCAATAACCACAATCCTAGATAAACTTCAATATAAATGCAAGGTTTGCTCCACAAAAGCGGAACAGAAAAAGGAATTGCTACAAATCGAAAAATTAATTCAACAACAAGTTTGGGGGCAAACGCCTAAAGAATTAATTTCCAGAAGTTCTTATGCCGCCTATCGTAAGTTCTTAAGGCGAAATAATGTTGAAATTTTGTTTGGTATTGCAAGAAGAAAAAAGCGCGAAAATACATAACTTTGTTCCTGTTAAGCGGTTGACCAACAACTTTTGTTAATTTAATTCTCTTAAAAAAAACCGGCTATTTTATGCCGATTTTTTTATTTTCTTTTGCCTATAACAAAATATGTATAAAAATTTAAAAAGGAGCCTCTATGAAAATTGTACTCTGCAACAGCTTTAACAGTTTTTGGTTTTCGGCGGCTATAATAAAAAAGCTTCATGCTACGGGGGCGCTCAAAGCTGGGGAATGGTATGGCAATATAGTTCGCACGAATCCGGTCTTGGTGAACATTGCCGAGAAGGGGGAGTTTGAGAACCTGGGCGACGTTCGAGTTGAAGAAATTCCAGCGGGGCTAAACTATAAAATAGTCACCAGCGTTGATGGCAGAGAAGAAATAAAAATCCTTTAAGGAGGAACAGCTATGTTAGAAATTATTAAATTAATCCCCTGGGGAGAAGAGTGTGAAGATGCTTCTAAGGAAATAGATAGCGACATTACCGAAGCGGAGCAAGTTGCCTTTAGCAAAACGCATCCTATTGATTTTGAAAATGCAAATAGTTTTAAGAAAGAAATTTGGGCCGAATACAGAAAAGAACTTCTGCCTGCTACTATTAAATATTTTGAAGCCGTACGCCACTATCTTACCAAAAATAATTTACGCGTTGGTGGCTTTTGGCATCAAAATGAAGGGATTCCGGTTTTCAATGATGGCAAAGTATTTTCCATGTCTTTCCGGGCTTGGGGTGCTTTTGCCGCGGCCGTCTGGAATACCGAAGAAAAGCATCGGCGTTATTGCTATACAGATTTTGCCTGGGATGATCCGCCCCTTTACAAACATGTTTCCTGGAACGAAACTTTAGCAAGGAAGCAAGAATGGGAGAAATTTGACGCGCAAATCTTTGAACATGCAAGCCACCGTAATTTAAAGGGCAAGCTTAAAAGCAAAACTTCCAACCATATCCTGCATACTCGGCATGTAACCAATAAAGACAAGGGTTTTTCTAGCTACTAAGGCGTCAAATGCTAACTATAATTGGAATCATAATAGGCGTTTTGTTTGCCGTGGGCTTTATCGGCTATTTGCTGCCGAACAACGAAGGTAAATGGTAACTCTCGCTCAGGGCTTTATTGGTAGCCCACTAAAACTAAAGTAGCTAAAGGAGAAAAATGGCTGGCTTTAATCTTTTTATCGTAACTTATATGGTTTGTATCTGCGTTATAGCTTTTGCTGCTACTGCGGTAGCACTCTTTGCTTGTGGGCTCACCAGTATTTTTGTTCCTATGGGAGCTCCGACAATGGGAAGTAATTTTTGTATTAGTCCGGTTTGGTTAGATAAATTATTGGTAAAAGTATTTTGGGGAGTGGGATTTTTCACCCTTCTCGGATTTTTTATTTTTGCTTTTGCTGAGATTTTTTCTTGTTTTTAACTTTATCTGCAATTTTAAAAAGCCGAGCTTTGTTCTCGGCTTTTTTCTTTTACTTTATTAAAAATTGTAGTTCTTTAAAACGCTAAAAGCGCGTTATTTAAAAGCATCAAAATAAGGCGCTTCCTGTTGCTTAAACGCGGCGACCAGTTCCCTAGCTACGGCTAGTGAGGGGACTAAGGGATTAAGCGCTAAGGCTTTTATTAAAGCTTCCAGGCTTTGTTTTTGGACCGCGGTAACCAGTGCGTTTTCGTACGCTTTTACCTCCGCCAGCAAAACTTCTGCGCGGGGCTCAAGGGGGCCTACGGCTAGGGGGCGAATTAGTTTTTCTGTAATTAGGGCCGGCACTTCCACTACCGCATCAAAACCAAGGCCGGTAATTGCCCCTTGGTTTTTTGTATTAACGGGTACTACGGCCGGGGCTTGGCCCGCCAGTGCCAGTAGTACTTCCATAGCAACGCGACTATAGCCACCAGTATTGGTAAGCCCCATCTTGCGCCTATATTTTTCTGCGAGGTGCCCATTGGCGCGCCCGCTCAAATATTCCCTATAAATAGGCAAGGGGGTTTCGGTCTTCAAAAGCGCGGTAATTAATTCAGTATTTAATGCTTCTACGGCTTCGCCGCGGGTTTGTTTAGCGGCTTTAACCGCGGCCAGCGAGGCTTCTTTAAATATATAATACCAAAGATATTCATTGGGTAATTGCCCAAGATGTTGAACAAAGGCTGGGGAAAAGTGGGTTCTTGCTTCGAAGCCGGGAGCTTGCTTTAAGCGAGCCAGCGCTAAAGGTAACACATTTTGCCCTGCAACGTAGGCGGCTTTAACAAAACCACAGTGATTAAGCCCATAATAGTCCAAAATTATGGCTTCTTGTTTAACTTTGAGTAGGTAAGCAATAAAAAAGCTAAGCAAAGTGGGCGCATCGCAAATTCCCACCACTTTTTGAAAATTACCGCTGGTGACCATGGCCTGCGTAAGAATGCCAGAAGGATTGGTAAGGTTAATACACCAAGCTTCGGGGGCTACGGCTTGGATTTCTTTCAACATTGTGAGAATAACCGGAATAGTACGCACCGCCATGGCAAAGCCTCCGGCGCCTACCGTTTCCTGCCCTAAGACGTTCAGGGCAAGGGGAATACGTTCGTCCAGCGTGCGGAAATGATCGCCGCCTACCCGAATAGCTAGAAAAACAAAAGCGGCTTGGGTTACACATTCCCTAAAAGTAGCGGGATAGGAGATTTTAACTTCACTTTTTTTCTCTTGGAGCAACGCGGTTAATACCCTTGCTATCGCAAGTGTACGGGGCTCGTCCGGATCGATAAGCGAAAGTTCGGTAAGGCCCAACTGGGCTTGCGCCGCTAACAGCGCTTCAACAAGAATTGGTACTCGGGTACCTCCGCCACCAATAATGCTAATTTTCATGTGTGCCTCCCTTAGGTTGTAAAACCTTAAGCAAAACTTCTTTAAATTTTCGTCTACTTTTTAGCTTTCACTACTTGCTCTAAAAGAATCGCGTAAAGCTCTTCTGGCGCGAAGTTCTTCTCTTTTTGCACGGCCATTATATAAGCCCCCATACTGGGTTCCAGGATCAGGCCCGTTAACTTTGCCAGCGGCGCCACCTCATGGATTAAGAAGGTTAACTTATCAACAAAAATAGGATTGCGGCCCCTAAAAACTCCGCCTCCAAAAACGAGATCAAAAGTTTCTTGTTCAAACTTCATTTTATGGATAAGCCCCTTAACCCCTTCCGCTAAGTCTTCCGCTTGCAGTAAGAGAATTCGTTTACAAGCTTCTTCTCCGGCGGTCGCGCCGTCAAAAACCAGGGGCAAGAGCTCCAGAATTTGATGTAGTAAGGCTTTGTATTCTTTCGTCTCAGGGCCAAATTCCAGCAGCAGGAGTTGTAGGGTGTCATAGTCAGCAACCTTAAGTAGCTTTAATAATTTTTGTTCTAAGCCAAATTTTGGCCCCGTGCCATCATGCGAGAGAAAAGCGTAATGCAGAATATCCTCTGCCATTACTAAACCCCCTCCCCGTAAGCCACTTCGATAACCACAGCCTCGGAGCGTAACCCAGGCTTGGGTCTGATCACAGGCACAAGCATTGGCACCACCCCCACAGACCAGCCCTATCCCCCAGCTTTTGCTACTGCCGGCTTTAAGCATTATCCAAGTATCATTTACAACCTCGAAGCTAAGGCCGGGAAAAGTGGCGTTTAGGGCGGTTGTAAGTAATTCCCGATGCAAAGGTAAATCCATGCCAGATAACCCAAATACTGCCTGTTTAAGCTGCCCTAGAGAAAGGTCGGCTTTGGTTAAAGCGCCTTGCACGGCTTCCGCAATATTAGCCATAGCCTTAGCAAGCCCTACCACGTTATAGTTGGAGGTCCTACTATGCCCACTTCCAAGGAGTTGGCCCTTTTCGTCGCCAAGAATTGCCATTGTTTTGGTAATGCCGCCATCAACGCCAAGATAATAAGTCTGCGACATTTTAGCTAAACTCAGGATCGGAGTTATTGGTATTTGGTTGGAAAAGAGTACGTAAAAGCTCTCTCTCAATTAGGGGGAGCCCCTTGCCAATAACGCTAATTTTCATGTTCCCTCGCTTTGGGTTCTAAAACTTTGAGTTAAACCGCTTTAGGTTTTCGTCTATCGTTAATTTTTATTTCTTGCGCTAAAAGAATAGCGTAAAGTTCTTCCGGAACAAAGTTTTCCGTTTTTTGTACCGCCATTATATAGGCGCCCATGCTAGGCTCCAGGACCGGTCTTGCTAACTTTGCTAACGGCGCTCCTTCGTGGATTAAAAAGGTTAAGCGATCAATAAAAATAGGATTACTCCCCTTAAAAAGGCCGCCACCCAAAACAAGTTCAAAAGTTTCTCGTTCAAAGGCCATTTTGTGAATAAGCCCCGCGATCCCTTCGGCTAAGGTTTCGGCTTGTAACAGGAGAATTCGCCTACAGGCTTCATCCCCTTCATTGGCTCCGTCAAAGACTAGCGGTAAGAGAGCCAAAATTTGCTGCAGTAAAGCTTTACATTCTTCTGTCTCCGGGCCAAATTCCAAAAGCAGGAGTTGTAAGGTATCATAGTCAGGAATCTTAAGTACCTCCAATAATTTTTGCTCTAAGCCAAATTTTGGGCCCGTGCCATCATGGGAAAGAAAAGCGTAATGCAGAAGATCTCTCGCCATCACCAATCCTCCGCCCCGCAAACCACTTTGATAACCAAGGCCTCTAAGGGTAACCCAGGTTTGCGCCCGATCACAGGCACAAGCATTGGCGCCACCGCCACAGACCAGCGCTAGCCCCCACCCATTACTACTGCCGGCTTTAAGCATTATTGCGGTATCATTTACGAGCTCAAAGTTAAGGTCGGGAAAAGCGGCGCTCAGGGCGACATTAAGGACGCCCCGATGTAAGGGTAAATCCATCCCTGAGAGGCCAAAGACTGCAGAAGTCAGCTGCCCAAGGGAAAGCCCGGCCTCCGTCACAGCGCCTTGCACGGCTTCCGTAATATTAGCCATAGCCCTGGCAAGGCCTCCAATTTTGTAATTGGACCCGCCACTGGCCCCCGCCCCAAGGAGCTGCCCCTGCGCATCCCCGATACTCGCCCTTGTTTTGGTAATGCCGCCATCAACGCCAAGATAATAAGTCTGCGTCATCTTAAATGAACTCGGAATCCGAGTTGGTGGTATGTAATTGGAAAAGGGTCATAACCTTAAAGGCTTCCGCCATTTTCATGCCATGGGCGCGCCCCAAGCTTGCCCCTTTTGCATTAAGATATTGGGTCATCTGCTCTAGCAGTTCGGGAGTAAATTGACTGGGATAGAGGCTCAGGGTTTTTATTAGTTGGGCCTGCTCCAGCGCAATATTAACTAACTGATTTGGGCGACTAGTGTTGTAAAAAATAATATATTTAATCTCATGCGGAGGCAAGGTCGGGAGATACAGCGGTAATTTGCTAAAAATCATGCTTTCCTCCGCGGAAAACCCGCAATTGAGGTGGTCTTGATGAGCTTCGTACATTAACCAAGGATCCGGGGCCATAATGGCCGCTGGTTTTTCCTCTCGAATTATCCGAACCATGGCAGCGGTAACCGCGCCCCCTCTTCCCAATTCTCCGTCGTGAAAGTCTAAATAGATATGTTTGGTTGCCCCCATCGCCATCCCTGCCGCCTGATCTTCTTCTTTACGAATTTCCATTAAGTGTTCGGAAGTCATTAAAACGTCCTCGCTGCCTAATCCTCCATCGGTCATAGTAACAAGGGTAACGCTTTTTCCTGCTTTGGTTAATTTAAGGATAAGCCCTCCGGCATAGAAAACCGCATCATCGGAATGGGGCTGAAACACTACATATTTTTGGGCAGAATCAACGGCCGGAATAGGAAAAACATCTTTCCTGCTCCCGCTATCTTTTTTCCTTGTAAGCACTGGAATAGAAAAAATATCCTTCCAGCTTTCGGTATCTTTTTTCCCGGAAAGAAAACATGTATTTTGGCTATTATTATTCAAATTAAGGCTTTTTTCAACTTTTTTTGAAAAATTCATGTTACCTCCAAAAAATTGTAAAGATATTAAATTAAGCTAAATCCTTAAAATATTATAATCCTTGTATTTAAAAATCAAAGAGAAGTTTTTTTATAGCTTAAAAGAAGCAATAAATTTTTCAAAATCTGGTTTTGAAAGCAAATTTCGAGGTTTTGCCAATAAGAAATAAAGATATTCCTCCTTAAAAACCAAAACTTTTCCTGCAAATAAAAGCGGGGTTTCTCTTTTGACAGAGGTTACTGCGAAAGCCGAAGTACTGGTTTTTCCGACCTCTTCCTTAATTTCTGTTAGTTCTACCTTTTTAATAACCTGCTTTGGGGCTAAAGAAGTAAGAAAACGCCGAACAAAAAAGGACAATTTCATGCCATTGAGCGGCAGCAGCAGCTCTGGAAGCGGAACAAAATAAACTTCATATTTTGCAAGAATATTTGGCTTTGCTTGGGCCAAGAACGCCGTATCTCGGGCGTAGTGTCGCCCGGCTTTGCCTAAAAGCTCTATTTTGGAAATTACTATGGGTTTTCCCGGAAAAGCTATGCTGAAAGCTGGTAGGTACCTTTGTTCTTCGAAATTAAACCAAGCCTCCGGGGTTATTTTTTCTAAAGAAGAATTGGTTGCATCCAAAAAATTATCCACTTTAAACTCCTATTAATAGCTTTTCGCAATAAAATAATAAACAAATTGGGACTGTTTGCCAAAACTTTTAAAAATAGCCTTAATTTTGGCTTTTATAATTTTTAATTTAACAAAAGATATTAACAAAATAAAGTTTCAGGCAGTGGTTTCCAAGATAGAAAGCACTGAAAATTTAAAGCTTTTACTTTATGTTTTTTAAGAAAAGTTGAAGTTTATATTTTGTTGTTAGCATTTTTTTCTTATATTCTTCTGGCGTTAAGGCTTCTCCTGAAGATCTTTGATTAAGGGTTTCCGCCCAGCCTTCTTCTGCTATCGCTAATAAAAAATTATACCTTTCAGCTTTTAATTTTTCCTCAAAAACCGTTTCTCGAACTATCGCTTCATAAAACAAGGTTTTATTTTTATTATAACTTCGGTGAAAACCATGCCCCCAAACCCCTTCTAAACAATGTTGTTGCCGGATATAAAGCTTTTTCTGTTGTAGCAGGTACGCATAATAGTGCTCGCTCGAATACTCAATTTCTTTTTCCATAAGGCCTTCGGGCCGGAAAGAACCAACAAAGTGTTCATAGTCAGGTTGAGAAAGTAATTTGCAAGGGCCAACCAAGAGAACAAAAACTTCTTTTTTATTTAAAACTAAGATTTTCCCGGCGGCAGTTACCAAGTCGTTAGTTGGAGAAAATATTGCAAAATCTAAGTAAATGGTTGTTCTTTTGTGTTTAATTTTAGATAATTTTATTTTTCCAATACTATTTTCTTCCGTAATTTTTTTAAAGTTAATTCCCTCTCCCCAAGCATCTTTATAAGCTTCTGGAAGGAAGTGCTTCGCAAAACTTATTAACTTTTTATCATTTAGAGGTTTAAACCTTTTTTGCAACGGAAAAACATAAACATTATAATTCGCCGATAGTTCTAGGTTGTTAGGAACCTCCCACGAATTTTTGTGTTGGTGGCAAAAGCCATGTTCTCCAAAAATTGTTTCGCCGTAAGTAACGCCTCTGGCGTCGGGCCACTCTATACTATAATAAGGGTGATCTATCAGTTCTTTGTCTTTACTCCACTTAGCTTTTCCAGCGCTTTCTTGGGTAATATTGGTTTTGTTTAAAAAAGGATTCATTGTTCCGCCCCCCTACTAATAGCTTTCTGTTCTTCATATTCAATCGCGGTTTTATAATGCGCAAGAAGAAAAGCAGAAAGTTTTTGCAAAGCTTCTCGCTCTGGATTCGAAGAGGTTGGATAAGTTTGAGGAGCCTCCAAAAGGGCTTTCGCTTGTAGCGCTTCTACCCAAGCCTCGTCCAAGCCGCTCTTGTAGTACATTATTTCCGTTACTTTCAACATATTTTCTAAAGCCATCGCCGCATAATTTGGAGCGCCCAGCGCTTTTAGAGCATTTTTTATATTCTCTTTATATTGGCTGGTACTTGGCGCGGCATCAAAAATAGCAGCTATATTCCCATCAAACCTGGCTTTTAATTCGGGTACCAAATTAAGGCTTTCCCAAGAAAAACTATCAATTCCAAAATGTCCATGTTTGGCAGTTTCCAGATAAATTGGTTTCCGCAAGGCCAAGTAGTTGATAATTTCGTTAGGCGCTAAAGCAAAGTTGTCCAAGATAAAAGCTCTTACTTCTTGCTCCGGCACAAGGCCGGTACCTTCAAAATTTAATTCAAAAGCTACGGGATATTTTTGCCCAATAGCGTAGGCAACTTGAGCAAGACATTTACTTGCAAGCCCCGCACCTACAATATTTTTTGCTAAGTAGCGCATCATATAAGCGGCAGAACGGTCCACTTTACTCGGATCTTTGCCACTAAAAGCTCCTCCGCCGACAGGCACGGTAGGCCCATACGCATCCACGACAATTTTTCTACCTGTCAGCCCGGTATCGGCCGCAGGGCCGCCGAACAAAAATCTTCCCGTAGGATTAATAAAGATTTCGGTTTTCTCGTCTATAAGGTCCGGTGGAATTACTGGTAAAACAATGGTGGCTATTATCTTCTCCCGGGCCGCTTGCGACATTTGAGAAGCATCTTTTGGATCCAGCACGGTGGCATCGTGCTGCGTAGAAAAGACAACGGTTTTTAGGTGGTTTACAGCCCCAAGGCTGCCAAGTTGAAGGGTAACCTGCGCCTTTGCATCGGGGCCCAGGAAAGCGAGGCTATTGAGCTTCCTGACATCTTCCTGTTTCAAAATTAATTTTCGTGCTAAATCATAAGTCAAAGGCATAAAACTTTCCGTTTCGTCAGTGGCATAACCGAGCATAATGCCTTGATCTCCGGCGCCTTCCTGCGCTACGCCCTGCGCTATATCGGAGGATTGTTGCCCTATGGCATTTATTACCGTACAGTTTTTTGTATCAAAGCCAACTTTTGGATCGGCATAGCCTGCTGCTTCGATAGTTTTTCTGGCAATTGCTGCTACATCTATTTCTGCCGTAGTGGTCATTTCTCCACCAACAAGGACGGTATTCTTTGAGAGATAGACTTCGCAGGCAACTCTCCCAAGGGGGTCTGCTTTGAGCACTGCATCTAAGACCGCATCCGCGATTTGATCCGCAACCTTGTCTACATGCCCGCTGGAAACGAATTCACTAGTTTGACTTGTATTTGAAATAGCTGTTAATTTTTGATTCATTTTTATGCCTCCGCCTTTTTATTTTTGCTGCTATGCAAAAGCCCCTGTATCCAGGGGCTAAAGTGGGAGTTTAAAAAATTAGTTTTCATGCTCTCCAGCACTTTAGCCTTTATTTTTTGTGGCGGCAAGCAGCTTAAACAAATTACCACAGCGAGACTCAGTACTTAATCTAACAATTATAGTATAGCCTTTTTTTCAAAAATGCAAGATTAAAGTTAGCCAGTTGGCAAATAACCTTTAGCCAACTAAAATATTGTAATATTTATTCATTCTCATATAAAGGACTAAAAAAATGCAACGACTATTTTCTCAAAGCAGTTTTCTCTTTATTTTAGTTGGTATGGTGATATGCGTGGTGATAGCTGTCCTTGTGCCTTTGTTAAAGCCGAAGGAAAAGGAAATTTTCCCCTATAAGAAAAACAATTATCTTTTAACTTCAAATAAAAGAGCTTTCTACGCTCTTTTAAAAGAGATTGTAGATCCAAATAAATATGAAATTTTTCCCCAGGTTAGGTTATCGGATATTCTAAAGGTTAAGGCAGGTAAGGGAAAATATATGACTTATTTTGTTAAAATAAGTACAAAAGCTCCGGCTTTTGTACTTTGCGATAAAAAAACTACGCCTTTACTTGTGCTGGAATTAGACGATGCTTCTAATGAAAAAGAAGCCAAAATTGCAAGAGATGGTTCTGCAGATAAGGCGCTCGCGGCAGCAAAAATCCCTATTTTGCATGTAGTTTGTAAAAAAAATTATAATAAGGAAGAGCTCCAGCAACAAATAGAAGCAATACTAAATAAATAACTTCTTTTGGCCTAAAAATAACTTTATATAAAGTTAAACTTACTATTTTATGGCCCTCCAAAAGGGCAAAAAATTCTTTTCACAATTTTTTCTCGATGCAATTGTGAAGCTTTTTGCCCTCTCCTTTCAAGTTCTCAGTGTTAGGAAAACCCTAAGGTTTCCGAAGCTAAAAGTTGACAAAAATGAATTTTTAAATATTTCCTTGACAACTTGTTTTTAAAAAAAGGTGAGAATAAAAGGTGAAGGAAGTTTGATTTTAGCCTTCCCAAGGAAGCAGCGAATGAGACAATTATTTTCTGGTTATAAGCTCTTTTTTGACCTAATGGGTTTAGGCCTTTTAATCATATTCCTCCTCCCTAGAAAAAAAGCTAAGGAAGCTCTCCCTTATTGCAAAAAAGCCAATGTTTTAACGGCGGCCGAAAGAGCCTTCTATTTAGTCCTCAAAGAAAGCCTAGACTTAAACAAGTATGAATTGTTGGCGCAAGTAAGGTTAGCGGACTTAGTTCAGGTTAAGCCCGGCACCGAAAAGGCTTTAACTTATTTCTATAAAATAAGCCAAAAATCCCCAGATTTCGTAGTTTGCGAAAAAACTACCACTACGCCTTTATTGGTAATTGAATTGGACGATGCTTCGCACGGCGCCGCCGACAGAAAAGCTCGCGACCTCTTTGTAGATAAAGTCTTGGCCGCGGCGCGCCTTCCGATTCTTCACGTACCTTGCAAGCGAAGTTATAACCAAGTACTTTTAGCCCAAAAAATAGAAGAAAAGCTAAAATAACGGCTTGGTTTAAGCCCTATCAGAAACCTGTTCCTCCTTCTAGCGAGCGGTAGCAAAAGAAAATTTTTTTTTATAAAAACTCGCAAATTAAAAAAGAGGGCTATAATATATTTAGTACCGGTAGAACACCGGGAACTTAGCCGGAAGGCTAATAAGTCTGGGGAGATAAGACCACTGTTTTGTTCTTGCAATGGAACGAAACAAGTTTTGTCGAGGAAGCAGAAAGAGAAAGTCGCGAGGCTTCTCCAAAACAAAAACTTCTCACCTCCAGTGGGGAGTAGTTCCTAGAAAAGCTAGCACCCACGAAAGCTAGGGCTAGCTTTTATTTTTGTCCTTGAAAATTTCTTAAATTACCCAAAGGTTTAAGAAACTTCCTAAAAAAAATTACCATTTTGCTGGGATCAGCAAAATGGTAGTAAGTAGTATTAAAGAGGGTTTCTAACATTTTGTTGAGGCCAACAAAACGTTCTTTTATTCTTGAGCCGAAGCTTTCGTTAAAAATTCCCTTATTTCTGTTAAATTTTTAATATTTATTCCTTTTATCCCAAGCTTTCTTCCAGCTTCCAAATTTTCTTCCAGATCATCGAGAAACAGGCATTCTTCTGCTTTTAAGTTAAATTTGGCTAAAAGGGCTTCATAAATTTCCTTTTCAGGTTTAATTAATTTAACTTGATAAGAAATCAAATAACCATCTGCGCCTTCTAAAAAAGGATATTTAACTAACATATATTTAAAGGCTTTTTCATAAAAGTTAGACAAAAAATAAATTCTGTAGGCTTTTTCTCTTAAAGTTTTTAATAATTGGATTGAAGCTTCCATGGGAGCAAGGCTATTAAACCAATCCCCTACTACTTCTCTAATTTCTTTTTTTAGGTTAGGTTGGCGTTCTCCAAATATAGTTATCACTGCTTCCTCAGAAAGCACATTTTTGTCTAAAAGCCGCCATTCCTCACTCCAAAAAATTGTTGCTTGCAAGGTTTTGATTATTTCCGGATCTTTAAACTTTTTACCCAAATAAGCAAGTTCGTCAAAAGCAAGCAAGGTATTGCCGATATCAAAAATTATGTTTTTTATCATTTTTTTGCTCCAGCTTCTGCTAATAATATAATTATTATCACCCTTAAGCCAAAATAATTTTTTTTAGCTTCCAAGGCCCGTTTTGGTTTCTGCTCCACCTTCTCTTCTTTTCTTAATTTTCCGGCTATAATTAGCTTATAGGTTAATCAAGGGAGCAAAAGTAATGACGGATTTAGAAAAACAAAGCCTTTGTCTAAAAATACTAGAAGAATTAATTCTGCTTCGCGGCGTACTTTGCACCACGCAAAGCCTTTATGTCGCTTCCTCGGCGGCGATTTATAAAGCTTGGGACGAAGGGTTAGGCACCTTCCTTGACACTAAATTTTTTGCGCCAGTACTGACCAAATATGCGCGACTTTTAAAAAATAACACGGTTACTTTGGTAGCCCTGCCGTTAAAAATTAAAAGTTCCCTTCTTATTTCCCTTTTTTCTTCGGAGCTAATGCTGGGTACCCTAACGAGTGCCGCTACTACCCCCAGCGCTTTTCTTTGGTGCGGGCTTGGCAGAAAAGAAACTAATACGAGCGAGGGCTTCGAAATGTTGCCGATTATCAAACTCCAAAACCCTACGCTCTCCCCCGCAAAAATCATTTTTCAGGAAAATTCCCATATTTTAGGGAATAATACCCTTACGGCTTTAGTCCACTTGCTACATTTTGGAAAGCCGGAACTTTTACCGGGCACCTTTTCGGAAGTAGCCCTGGCGCTTTATACCGCGGCCTGTCAGCTCGAAGTTTATACTTTCCGTAAAGGCCAAAAAAAGCCCCTAAAATTTTCTGCTCTCGCCCCCCTCGAACCTGCCGTACTGCCTTGGTTAGCGGCTTTTTCCAAAAATCCTTTAATTACTCAAACTATCGCTAAGGATAGCCTTCTAAAGGCGGAAGTTCGGCTCGAAAATTTTTTCCAAAGGGGAGAAGATTATTATAAACTTGCCGAGATTCTTCTTTTGCAACAGCCTGCCCCAGAACTTTTTAAAACTTATTCGTTGCCCCGCGACAGTAAGCACCAGCTCTTTGATTTGAGAATAGAAAGCGGCAATGCTACCAAATTTTTAACGGCACCGGTGCGTAACCGAGACTTTTGTTTTTGGCCGGGAGATACCACGGGCGCTATTATGGGAAGTTTTCCCAGAAAAATAACGGCTAATTTTGCGCAGGGGCTTATCGTGGTTTACCTAACGCTTATGAGTGCGGTGCCCGAAGCAGGGCTGCTAAAAATTGTCCAAGGGCTCCCGGAAGCCCAGTTTCAATATTTAAGTTATTTGAATACTATATTAACGGTGCAAGCGGCTTTTGCGCCTCAAATCCTGCCGGCGTTAATATAATTTTTGGGGCCTTGGAGAAAAAATGGAAGCTTTAGAAAAACAAGAACTATGTTTGGCCGTAATGGAAAAAATAATTCATTTAAGACTTACTTTCCTGGCTACCTATGAAACCTATAAGGCTTGCGATAAAGCTTCCGCTAACCTCTGGGAAAAAGGGTTGGCTACTTTGCTGCAGGAAAAATATTTCGCCGCTATTCTAGAAAAATATACCCGCCTTTACGAAAATAATTGCGCGGTTTATGCTTCCATCCCTCTAAAAATTTTAGTAAACCATACGCGAGTAGCTTTTAGCGCTTCTTCTAAAATGGAAATAGCCCTAGATTTAAGGGGTTATGCCCCAAGTGCTCAAGTTTGGTGTGGGATGGATAGAACAAAAAACAAAGAAGGAGATTTTAGTTGCCCCTCCCGGGCCCTCCCCCTCCCCTTCCTTACTTTACAAAATCCCGCTTTAGATACTATAAAACTTCCAAGCTATTACTATCACCAATGTCTGTTAGAACCCTCTTCCTTCTTCGCGCTCTTATATTTATTACATTTTGGAAAAACGAAATTGTTAGCTGGCACTATTCCTGGTATCTCGGAAGCCCTCTATGCCGCTGCTTGTAACCTTGCAGCGGAAGCCTTTAAAAAGCCGGTAAGAAATAAGTTAGAAATTCCAGAAATAGAAGCTACGGCAACTAAAACTTGGTTAGCAGCAATGGCGAAAGCGGTACAACCCCTGGCTTTGGAAGCCGAGAAAAAAAAGCTAAAGAACCAATTATTTACCTCTAGATTTTCCCAGGCAATAGGGCAATACTTAAAGCTGGCAAAGGCAATGCTGCCTTCGTTGCCGCCGTTCCCCGCAGTGCTTAAAAAAGGTGCTTTTATCTTTGGCTGGGAATTCTCAAGTTTTACTTTAGATTTAGATCTCGATAGTGCTTGCGAATTTCCCTACCGAAGATTTATCGGAGAAAAAATAGAAGGTTTTTATCTTAAATTAGGCAATAATAACTTGTCGCTTTTGGAGTATCCTTACGAAGATGATAAAAAACAATATAAAGCGCCCCCGCCCGCTTTCGAGGAAGAACTTCTCGTGATTTATATGGCGCTGATGTCCTTAATTGACGAACCTGGAGGGCTTAAAGCAATAGCAGCAACCCTCGTAATAGCCGAGCAGCAATATTTGGCTTATTTAAAGGCATGCCTAACTATAAACGCTGCTTTTAATACTCAAATGCTACTTACAAAAATCTGAAATAACTTAGGCGCAAAATGGAAACTTTCGATAAACAAAAAATTTGTTTACATATTTTAGAAGAACTCCTGCACCTTCGTAGCGTGCTTTTTACTACGAATAAAATTTATAGAAATTGCAGTGATGTTATTAACCAAAACTGGGAAAAAGGTTTAGCGGCTTTTATCGATGACAAATTTTATAGCCCTGTCCTTGCTAAATATTCCGCCCTTTATAAGAGCGAGCTTGCCACTTTTGCTTCAATTCCCCTGCAACTTCCAGGCTTAAACCGTACGCTGCTTACTTCCGCGGATCGTTTTATTGTTTTTTCTTATGAAAACAAGGAGGCTTCTGCTTTATTGTGGACGGGCATCGGCAGAGTAGAAACGGGAACTTCTACCAAGCTTGAAGCTATTTCGGTGGTAAAGCTTCAGGATCCGCGGGCTGGTGCAGAAAAAATAGTTTATTGCCAAGCCCCGCATGTTTTAAATAGCTATACACTTTTTGCTTTAGTTCATCTCTTGCGCAAGAGCCCGAGAAAAATTTTGGAGGGTTCCCTTTCGGGGGTTTCTCAAGCTTTTTTGGAGGCTTCCCTAAAACTAACGGCCTATGCTTTTAGGAAAGAAAACAAAAAGGTTATTAAAACCCCCGGCTCGGTAGGCGCGGCCGCGCGAGCTTGGTTTGCTGCGATGGCTAAGCAGCAAGAAATAAGGGAAGAAGTAGCAAAATATGAAAAATATTCCGATGAGGTTTGTAAAGGAAGTTTTGTTACTATAATGGAAAAATATTATCTTGCGGCAGCTTTTGACCTACCGCTAAATCCTGTCCCCGCTACCATAGAGAAATACTCCACTATGCCTTATAACGAGGGGCGTTTATTTGATTTAACCATAGATATCTCCGCTTCTTCTCGCTTTCCCAAAAAAGGAAGCCTTAGAAACGAGGGCCCTTCTTTCGAAATGGGGGAAGCTTCCGGGGCTCTTTCCAGCAGCTTCCCGCACGCCAAAGGCAGAGACCTTGCCCAAGGTCTAATTATTTCTTATATCGTTTTAATGACGACCATGACGGAAAAAGGACTTTTGGAAGTAGAAGCAACTATTCCCGAAGCCGAACGTCAATATTTAAGTTATCTCAAGACTATGCTTTCAGTAAAAGCCGCTTTTGCTCCTCAGCTTTTAACTACGGTGTTGTAAAAACTTATATTTTAGCATTAGTAAGAACCAGCGCTGCTTAAAATATTTCTTAATTTATCTTACGGGAATATAATAGTTTTATGGATACTGAACCGATAGTAAGAAAATCTCTGATATATCATACTAAGGTGGAAAAGGACCCGGGCGCTTATGCGGCTACCCCTGTAGTGGGTTGTTCGCATGGGTGTCGTTTTCCTTGTTACGCCTTTTTGATGATGAAAAAATTTGGGAAAATTGCTTCTTATGAAGCTTGGTGTGAACCAAAACTAGTGACTAATGCGTTGGCGTTAGCCGAGAAGGAACTGCCAAAACTTCGCGACAAGGCCAAGTTTATTCATTTTTCTTACGCCACAGATCCCTTTATGTATGAACACCCCGAAGTTATAGAATTGACCTTAAAACTAATGGCCTTAATTAATTCGTATGATATCCCCGTACATATCCTAACCAAGGGCATAATTCTTAATGAAGCCTTTACGCTTTCCAAGCAAAATGTTTTTGGAATAACCCTGGTTTCGCTGGCGCCCGCCTTTCACGCCAAATATGAACCCGGAACGGCGCCTTATCCCGAACGTATCGCCGCCCTTAAACGCGCCCACGCCAAAGGTTTTAAAACTTTTGTAAATATTGAACCTTACCCCACGCCAAATATTTTTCAGCAAAGTCTGTTGCCAATTTTAGAGGCCGTGGCTTTTGTAGACGAAATCCGGTTAAGCCAACTAAATTATAATGATATCATTTATCAATACCGCAACTGGCAGGCATTTTATCAAAAAACGGGGCTTTTTGCAAAAACTTGGTGCTTAGAACACAAAATTTCTTACTCGGGTATTGCTGAAGAAGGAGAGCTAGTAAACACGGAAATAGCAAAGGCGGAAACAGTAAAAGAAGAAATAGAAATAGTAAAAACTAAAATAGTAAAAGTAGGGGTAGCAAAAGAAGAAATAGATTATTCAGAATTGCCTTATAGTTTTAAGGAATAAAGAAGGACTAAAAGTTTTTTATTCAAGAAAAGTTGGTTGCCCCTAAAATTACTTTAGTAGTTCTTCCCAAGCAATTTAACGCCCGTTTTGAACTAGGGCCCCCAAATATCCAGCATGGGTTGCTTAGCCTCTCCTTGACCTCGTAAAGGGCATTAGAACGCGAGCAAAGAGGAGCTCTTTCTATCGTCAAATATATTTTTAAGGACTAAAAAAGAAGGACTAAATTTTTTACTTGTTAAGGTTTTTGCTTTACAAAAATATGCACGGATTTTGGTTATTCCTTGTATAATATATAGGGAAAAACTTAAAGTTCCCCAAAGGACAGAGGTGGTTAAAAATGTTTACAACAAATCTTCAAGCAACAACAGCAACCGGTAATTTCCAGCGCGGCAATATGCTGGCACGAGGCACAAGAATGGGTGGTGGTATGGGAGGTTCCGGTTTTTACCCCTTAATAGCATTTTTTGGCTTTTTGCTCTTCGTTTTGTTTATTTTTATTACCGTACGCCTTATAAGGCTCGCCAAACATCGCAGCGAAAATGATGGTTTCGGTTACAGGCAGCATAGGCACGAAATGCGCCAGATGCACGAAGGCTGCCAGAAACATGAAAGGAATCAAAGGCACGAAAGCTACGAAGGCGAAAATAAACCCTACCAAACTTCCGCAAAACCTTGGGCTCAAGGTAAGCCCGATGAGGCGGTGGAAATCCTTAGAAAGCGTTTTGCTGCTGGAGAAATAAAGAAGGAAGAATTTGAGGAAAGCCTACAAATTTTGAAAGGTTAAGTTCAATAACAAGAATAACCTCCAATAATAAACCCCTACTTTATAAGGTAGGGGCTTTTGTTTTCTTAGCCAAAAAGAAAGCGGGCGCAATTAAGCGACCGCTTGGTAGTTTTTGTTTAAGATAGTTATAGATTATTTCAAACTTAAGCTCTCCAAATACAAATTCCATCAGAAGAAGGCTGTCTGCCTTGGTTCCACCAGGCTTTAAGGCAGCGCTGGAGCGTAGATTTATGAATAGTATCACTATTCCCTATCTTGATGGCTTTCATCCCCCTTAGGAACAATTTACTTTCTGGACAAGCTTCGGTGGCTATTGAAAACAGGTTTACCTT
>Ga0209538_1000207_pt1 | contig 36107 bp, 26 predicted proteins | sample BarGraNGADG00211_2_FD_184492 | JGI IMG/M metagenome (GOLD analysis project Ga0209538, IMG submission 184492) | Arctic peat soil microbial communities from Barrow, Alaska - Barrow Graham LP Ref core NGADG0004-211 (SPAdes) (version 2) | ecosystem: Environmental > Terrestrial > Soil > Wetlands >... | reverse complement strand
TGCTGAATAATCCGGTTAGACTATAATTTAAAAAGCGGCAATGATCAAAGATCGTTGCCGCTTTTTTTAATGTCTGTAAACAAAGAAGGCTGCAATTTGCAGCCTTCTTTGAAGTGGTACCACCAGGAATCGAACCGGGGACACAAGGATTTTCAGTCCTTTGCTCTACCAACTGAGCTATGGTACCGCTCATTTTGGAGTTGCAAAAGTACAAGAAGTTTTCGGATTTCAAAAAAAATCAATCAATTATTTTTTGAACCTGCTCTTAGTGTAATTTTGTAACGCGTTTAGTGTTGAGAATAACTAGACTAAAAAACACTACTTTTTTATGCGACTTATCATTGATATTGGGAATACACTGGCAAAGGTTGCCCTGTTTGAAGATGCAGATCCTCTTGCAATTACGTATCTGCCTGTACTGACTATTGATGCACTGGAATTGTTTTTGAATGATAATGGATTGGCCAGACCCGAAGAGGCAATCATATCAACCGTCAGGCAATCTGATGATGCATTCATCGATTACCTGAAATCAAATTTCAGGTTGTTGTTGCCTACAACCGTTACCCCCATACCCATAAAAAACAGGTATAGCACTCCAGAGACACTTGGTTTTGACCGACTGGCTGCTGCTATAGCCGCAACATCAATGTTCCCGCATCGCAATGTTTTAATCATAAATACCGGAACAGCTATAACCTATGACCTGGTTACTAGTAATAATGAATACCTGGGAGGAGCCATTTCGCCAGGTTTACAAATGCGGTTGAGGGCTTTGCATCAATTCACTCAAAAACTACCTCTTGTAACACTCAAAGAGAGCGTTAAACTAATTGGAAGTAATACACATGAAAGTATTCTTTCGGGAGTTCTAATAGCTACCAGAGCGGAAATAGATGGCATGATTGAAAAATTTAACAATCATTATGAGGAGTTAGCCGTTATTTTGAGTGGAGGGGATGTTAAATATTTTGATAAAAGTTTAAAAAATAGCATCTTTGCAGTCCCAAATATTGTAATTTCAGGTCTGAACCAACTATTAGCTTTTAACTTTGGAAAGAAAAATCATTAGGCACTTACTCGCCACAGCACTTATAATCACTTGCACTGTCAATTCGTTTGCACAGGTTAGGATAGGATCTCCATATTCACGATATGGAATTGGCGACCTCACTAAAGACAATTCCCCGTTTTTTGTGTCGATGGGAGGTACTTCTTTTGGGATTCGCTCTTCAGGTTTCGTAAATCATTCGAATCCGGCTTCTTATACCTCTTTCGACACAACTTCATTTGTCTTTGAAGGTGGTGTTTATACGCAGTCTTCAACACTAAAAACTGTTTCAGCAAGTCAGAAATCTAACTATTCATCAATAGGATCCGTTTTATTTGGTTTCCCTATCTCGAAAAGGATTAAAGCCAGTTTTGGTCTGATTCCCTTTTCAAGTGTTGGATATAAAATTGGTGAGAATAAAACACTTACGATTTATCCCGACAGCATTACACATGTTAATAATATTTATGATGGCAGTGGTGGTATCAATAAGGCATACATTGGTTTTGGATATTACGTAACGAATAACCTCTCAATTGGAGTTAATGCGGATTATCTCTTCGGAACTATCCGTCGCAATAGTACTTCAAATTACCCTGACCTGTTGTATGCCAATAGTTATCGTCAGACAACTTCAATCAAGTTTAGTGACTTTAATTTTAATTTTGGTTTACAATATGTTGCCAATTTCAAGAAAAACCAACACCTTACGCTAGGTTTTGTCTATACCCCGGCAATGAATATCAAGGCTTCAAGCGATACTGTGGCCAATATGGTAAGCTCTTCAGATCCTGAAACCATCATGTATCCGATCAGCCAGTCTTCTTCACCGAAAGGAAAAATAGGAATGCCCAAATCAATTGGCGGAGGTTTTGCATTGGAGAAAGACGATAAATGGCTTATTGCAGCTGATGTTTACTGGCAGAACTGGGCAAAATTAAATATGTTTGGCAAAGAGGATTCTCTGAAAAACAGTCTTCGTGCTTCACTTGGAGTTCAAATCACTCCAAATGCCACCGATTACAATAATTATTTCAAGAGGGTAAAGTATCGTTTTGGCGTTGCATACAGCAAATCGTATCTTCAATTGAGAGGAAGACAACTCAGCGACTTTGGTATTAGTTTTGGTGCAGGATTCCCGGTCAGAAAATCGCAAACAGACATCTCGAAGGGTATGGTCAACGTCGGTATCGAAATTGGACAAAGAGGAACAACCGATTTGAGTCTTATCAAAGAAGACTATATCCGTTTCACATTGAGCATGTCTATTTATGATTTCTGGTTTAGAAAACAAAAATATTATTAACCACCGGTAGATAAATCGCACAAAGAATAAGTCTGACTTTATTATGCAATTCTGTTTTGAATTGTTTGATCATCCGGCTCAATACTGTCTAAAGATGAATCAGGTCAAAGGGATTGATCTGTGCGTTGTTTAAAACCCAAAATATTTGCAGATGAGTAGAAGTGTTGTATCATTTGTATTTGCTGCGTTGATTTCCTTGATGATCCTTGGAACGAATAAGACGAATGGTCAGCCAATCGGATCAAGATATGGCAAGGATAGTGTGAAAAGTGTTACCAATCTTGCCTTGTACCGGGAATATTACAGACAAAAAAATTACAAGGACGCAATCCTATCCTGGAGATATGTTTTCAACAACTGCCCCGGGGCAACTGAAAATATATTTATTAATGGCGCCAATATGTACAACAGCTTTATAGCCGCTGAAAAAGATTGTGCAACCAGACAAAGATTGATTGATACGTTGATGTTGATTTACGATACCCGTACAAAATACTGGGGTAACGAAGGAAAGCAACTCGCCAACAAAGCAAATGATTTATTGACTGCAGATACTTCACGCTCATTTGAAGCCTACGGGATGCTGAAACGCTCTTTCGAACTGCTGAAAAACACTACAGAAGAATCTACTTTGAGAAATTATAGCAGTTCTGCGATCAGGTGTTTTAAATCGGGCAATATATCTTCTGACGCTATTATTGAATTGTATCATCAATCAGAAGTGATCATTGATGCTCATATCGGTCTTTCGAAAGAGAATACCGAGCGGCAGAGATGGAATGAATTGAAAAGGGTGATTGAAGTAAACATCTTTCCATTGTTGCAATGTAAAGATTTTACAACCATTTTCACTCCAAAGCTAACTGCTAAACCCGATGATTTAGTCTTACTGAAAAAGTTTTCAGAAATTCTTTTTCTCAGAGGATGTACGGAGGATTCATTATATCTGACAATACTGGAGAAAATGAATTCGTTGGCACCTGATGCAAACACTGCATTTTTAATTGCCCGGGAATATCTGAAAAGAAAGGAACCCGCAAAGGCAGTGGAAACGCTAAATAAGGTTGCCGATAAATTAAAAGATGATGACTCAAAGGCCAGGTGTTCATATTATCTTGGAGCTGTTTATGCAGATTCAAAAGATTTTAAAAACGCACGAGCCAATGCTTTGAAGGCAATACAATTCAAAGCTGATTACGGTGAAGCATATGTGTTGATTGCAGAATGTTATGCACAGAGCGCTTTGGAATGCGGAAAAGACAATATTGGCAGCCGGGCTGCTTTTTGGTGTGCCGTTGATAAACTGAATCAGGCTAAAAAGGTTGATCCTAAACTTGAATCAAATGCTAATAATCTGATAAACCAGTATTCGCGTAATTTCCCAACCAAAGAAATGCTGTTAGCCGGGAAATTGAAAATTGGATCTAAATATTTGGTTGAATGTTGGATTAATGAAACAACTACAGTTCGTTCAAACACAGTAATTAAAAAATGAAGACGATAAACAAAGGCATTTTCATTTTAGTATTTCAATTGGTTGCAATTATGGCAATATTCGTTTCGTGTCGTGAGAACGATATCAAGCAGGTGAATAAAATAACCAAAACGGAGAACGCCCCCATAATGAAAGCACAAGTATTAAAAGTTGATTACACTGAAAATGGCAAGTTGGTTTATACCATGTCGAGTCCTGAGATGAAGAAATTTGACCAACCCGAAGCCAAAACCGAATTTCCCAATGGATTCAACGTTGTTTTTTTTGATTCTCTTCAGCAACAAAGAGGTACAGCAAGAGCAAACTATGGTCTTAGTCACGATGCAACACAAATTCTGGAATTGAAAGGAAACGTTGTCATCGTGAATTATAAAGATAAAACAAGGATTGAGACTGAACATATGTTCTGGGATCGAAGAAACAAAACGATAACCGGAGATCTCGCAGTAAAAATTACCACAGCCGATAGAGTATTTACAGCTATCGGTTTCAAATCGAATGAAGACCTTTCCCAAAGAGAACTTTTTCATCCAACTGGTGAATGGTGGGTAAAGGATTTCTAAACAGCTAATTTTTTATTTTGGTACTTAAAGTTTTATTGTAAATTTGTCTACTTTTTAAATAATTGAGAAATGGCTATAATTGGCTCTATACAGAAACACTCCAAGATCGTTATTGTTATAATCGGTTTTGCTCTACTTGCATTTGTTGTTGGAAGTTTTACAGGTAAAAACAAATCTAACTCAAGTTATGTTGGTGAAATTAATGGTGATAAAATTCGTGGCGCCGATTTCAACGCGAAAGTAGAAGAAGCATCCGAAATGCGCAAGCAGATGTCGGGTCGCACAAATGTACCGGCTGCTGAAAGTTTCAGCATCCGTGAATCTGTCTGGAATCAGATGGTATCAGAATTGATCATGCAAAAACAATACGATAAGCTTGGTATTGAAGTCAGCAAAGACGAAATGGATGATATGATCACCGGGAAAAACCCACATCAGTATATCGTTCAGAATTTTACAGATCCTAAAACAGGTAAATTTGACCCTAAACAGGTTAAACAATTTGTTGATAATCTGGATAAAGTAGACCCTGCAATGCGGTCACGTTTTTTGATGATCGAAAAACAGATCAAGGATTCACGTCTGGCAGAAAAATATCAAAACCTGATTGCCAATGCATTTTATGTGCCTAAGGCATTCGCCAGGAAAGAATATCTTGCCCGTAATGAACATGTTAGTCTGAGTACTATCGGCCTTCGTTATGAAACCGTTCCCGACGCTCAGGTTAAACTTACTGATGAAGATTATCAGAAGTATTACGACGAAAACAAGAATCGTTTTGAACAGGAAGCTTCACGCGACATGGATTATATTGTTTATGATGTTAAACCATCAACTGAAGACATGACCGCGATCAATACGGAGGTTCAGAGTATTTATACTGAATTTCAGACTGTAAAAGACATTCCTAATTTCGTAAATACCAATTCCGATATCAGATACGACAGTACCTGGATCAAGAAAGGATCTTTACCTGCTAAATTGGATACACTTGCATTTTCCGGAGCTCCGGGTACATTTATTTCTCCTTTTATCGAGAACAATATGTACACAATGGCAAAGATCGTAGGCGTAGAATCACGTCCCGATTCATTGAAGGCAAGCCATATCCTGTTAACTTTCGAAGGTTCACAGGCAGGTGGAAAACGCACTAAGGAAGCTGCAAAGAAAATAGCCGACAGCTTATTGATGGCTGTTAAGAAAGACCCTAAACAATTGCCTTTATTGGCAATGAAGTTTTCTGATGATCCTTCAGCAAAAACAAATGTAGGTGACATGGGTTGGTTTGCAGATGGAACAATGGTCCCTTCTTTCAATAATGCATGTGCGAACGGCAAAGTTGGAGATATAGTCCTTGTCGAATCACAATTCGGATATCATGTAATCCATATCACAGGTAAAACTGCTCCTGTTAAAAAAATTCGTCTGGCAATAGTAGCCCGTAAGGTTGACGCTGGAAAAGAAACATATGCTAAATCTTACAGTGATGCCAGCGCCTTTGCAGGTGAATATACTACAACTGAGGCTTTCGAAAAAGCTATTACAGCCAAGGGGTTGAGTAAACGCACAATGGAACGTATTCGTCCGAATGATGGTCAACTTCCCGGAATAGAAAATGCACGTGAGGTTATCCGTTGGGCATTCAGTAAGAAAACCGAACAGGGAAATGTTTCTCAGGTATTCGATTGCACCGGAAAATATGTTGTTGCTACTTTGAAGATGATTCGTGAAAAGGGTATTGCTCCTCTGGAGCAGATCAAAAACGATATCAAAACGCTTGTAATGCGCGAAAAGAAAGCCGAAGTATTAATGGCTAAACTTGATAAGGTTGCTGCTTCAAAAGACTTTGGTCAGATGGCCAAAACACTGGCTTCGAAGATCGATACCATTCAGAATATCACCTTTGCTTCTCCAAACCTTCCTTTCTACGGTCGCGAACCGGCAGTAGTGGGTACTGCTTTTGGTCTGAAGAAAGATCAGATTTCTAAACCTGTCAAGGGCGAAGTTGCTGCATTCCTGATCAAGATTGACGAAGTAGCTCCTGCAGCTCCTGCTGTGAACTATGATAATGAGAAATCAGTATTGGTCAATAATTTCCGCTCACGTGTTTATCGTGAAGTTTATCAAACAATCATGGATAAAACCAAGATCGTTGATAACAGGACAACCTTCTATTAAACGACTTCAACAATATAAAATTAAAAACCGTCCCACAAGGACGGTTTTTTTTGTTTAAAATAATCCGGTTTTTTATTGAATGTGGTCTTTTCGATGGTTGTCTTTGTGTGAGTATCGTTCACGGGATGATTTAAGTCTTGTTGTTGCGCTTTTCGCTTTAAGATGGGATTGGATTCTGTCGGGGAATCAAAGCCTCCCACAAAGCGCTTTGAATAGGATTTAAAGATTAGAATAATATTACCGATTCATCAATTGTTGAAGAAGAATTGACATTTAATTGAGCCATGGTTAAGCCATACTCTATGAGTATATATTAAGTATGGCTCAAGTATGGCTCAACTATGTCTCAACTATGTATTAATGGATGATTATCAGGTAATTTTATCATTTGATTATTGTGTCTCTCAGAGAGCAATCAAGCCTCTGTATTTTCTAAATTAATTGCAGGCGGTTTGAATCCTGCTTGATGAAAATAAACAGCAAAATCGTAAATGCCCATAGCGATGAACCCCCATAACTGAGAAATGGCAACGGGATCCCGATAACGGGTGCCAGACCTATCGTCATTGCAATGTTGATAGCGAAATTCATAAAGAAGACCGAAGCTATTCCATAACCATAGATCCTCGCGAAGGGTGATCGCTGTCGTTCGGCAACTTTAATGATTCGTGTCAGCAATAAAATATAGATTCCCATCAGAACTGAGGAACCAAGAAAACCCCACTCTTCACCAACTGTACAGAAGATAAAATCAGTGTCCTGAGCCGGTACGAATTTATATTTTGTCTGCGTTCCGTTCAAAAAACCTTTTCCAATAAATCCTCCCGAACCAATAGCTATTTTTGATTGATCAACATTGTACTCAGCCCCTTTGGGATCAGATTCTTTACCCAACAATACATTGATACGTGTTTTTTGATGTTGTTCGAGGAAATGCTCAAATGAGTAATCGACTGTGAAGGCGAAAGCAGCAGTCAATAAAAAGAGTCCGACCAGGGAAAATATGTTTTTTCGGTTTTTCCGGATCAGTAGGAATAGGGCAAGGGCTATGATAAACAAAATGGTTATCATAATGAATTTACCGAAAAGCAGGGTTAAGATAAAAAGTATAACAACCCCGATTCCCAACAATAAATAATTTCCCGAAAGCCCTTCACGATAAAGAACCAATAAGAATCCGCCATATACCAAAGCCGAACCGGTCTCTTTCTGTAACCGGATAATAACGGCTGGGAGCAACATCAGCAACATGGGTATAACTTTGTTGTGCAGTTCTTTGACGTTGATGTTGAGTGTGCTCAGATATTTTGCCAATGCCAGAGCAGTAGTAATTTTAGTAAATTCAGCAGGCTGAATCCGGAATGTACCGATGGCCAACCATGATTTGGATCCCGAAACCTCGGTCCCGGCGACTATAGTAACCAGTAAAACTAAAATCCCGATGATGTAAATGGGGTAAGCAAAAGTTGTAAAGAGCTTGGAATCGATCAACAACACCATCAGTGCAATAGCAAAAGCAGACAGGATCCATAGCATTTGCTTACCATAACGTTGGGTGGTATCCCAAATTTGTGGATGTGCATCGTTAAGGCCGGAGGCATAGATGTTTAGCCAACCGATCATCACCAGTGCAAAAAACAACCCGACAAGCGTCCAGTCGATATTAGCGAATAACCTGGGTTGTGCTCTCATCTTCGTGTATCATGTTGAAATCAATCATTCTTTTCTCGACATCCGGGCGTTTAATCGTTCGGTTAAGATATTTTTCTATCATTAGACTGGATATTGGTCCAGCCCATGTAGCGCCAAAACCTGCATTTTCAATGACAACACAAATGGCAATTTTAGGATTGTCTCGAGGTGCAAAACCAATAAATATTGAGTGTGGCTTACCGTGCGAGTTATCCGAAGTTCCTGTTTTACCACAGATCTGAATGCCATCCATTGCAGCACTTCTACCGGTACCACGAGCAACAACAGCTTCCATCGCCCTTACCATCAAATCCCAATGGTCACGATCGATCTTGGTGGTATATTTCTCCTTGAATTTTGTGATATAATTGGTTGGAGTATTGATCGCTTTTACAAGATGAGGAACGATATAATAACCTCGGTTTGCAAGCAGGGCAGCATAGTTGGCCATCTGTAAGGGAGTTGTGAGGACTTCACCCTGACCGATTGAAATTGACCGAACAGTCATTGCATTCCATCGTTTATCATAGAGTTTATCATAGTAACCGATGGAAGGGATATTTCCTTTTTTCTCGAAACTGATGTCACTTCCCAGCTTATGTCCAAATCCAAACGACATCATATCATCGTACCAGATTTTATAAGCCTCTTTTAAGCTTCCAAATTGTGAGGCGTTCAAAAAATGGTTGAACACTTGCCAGTGGAAGGGGTTACAAGACAAGGCGATTGCACCGACGACATCATTTGGTTGCGAATGGTTGTGCGAACAATTGATGGGGAAAGAGCTGGTGCCCTGACAACCATATATCGTTGAAGGGGTAAGCGTTCCATATTGTAATGCCACAAGATCGATAGCCATTTTAAAAGAAGAGCCAGGGGAATAAAGTCCCTGGATAGCCCGCGGGATAAGCGGTTTGAGTGGGTCGTTGTATAAAATGCTGTAATTCTTTGCCCGATCTCTACCGACAAGTAAATTGGGATCATAAGTAGGGCTGGAAACCATCGCGAGGATCTCTCCGGTGGATGGTTCGATGGCCATGATACTCCCTCTCTTGTTTTTCATCAGCAGTTCGCCATAAGCCTGGAGATCGATGTCGACTGAAGTGTATAAAGGGGAGCCTATAACAGCAGCGGTATCGTATTTGGCATTGTGAAAACTCCCGACTTCACGGTTTAAGACGTCGACCATGCGGATTTTCATTCCTTTTTTACCACGGAGTTCCTTTTCATAAAAGCGCTCCATTCCTGATATCCCTATGTAATCGCCTTGTTTATAATAATCGCTCTTTTCAATAACGTCAGGTGAAGCTTCACCAACATAACCCAGAACATTAGCCGCAGCCGGCTGTGGATATTTACGCAGAGTACGGGTTTGAATAAAAAACCCGGTATATTTATAGAGTTTCTCTTCAAGAAAACCATATGTTTCCTTGGAGATTTGTTTCTCAAAAATAGATGATTGAAATGGAGAAAAAGTACGTGCTTTCAACATACGGCTACTAAAGCCGGCAAGATCGATCCCAAGCAGATTGCAGAGTTCAGCTGTGTCAATTTTTTTAACCTGATTGGGAACAACCATAAGGTCATAAGCAGCCTCATTGATGACCATTAATTTCCCGAAACGATCATAGATCAATCCACGGGCAGGATATTGGGTGATATTTCTGTAAACATTATTATTTGCAGAAAGAACATAACTTCTATCTATAACCTGAAGGTAAAAAAGGCGTAGAATAAAAATAATGCCAACTGCGTAGAAAGCGCCTACGATAATGAATTGTCTGTCAGAAAAAGCTCTTTTCATTCAATGCCTGTGATCTGCTAGCGGTACAACAATACCGATGGCACAAAGGTAACTATTTTATATGAACATATAATTTGGAAAACGACAATGACAAACGAATAATCAGGGTTTACGGGGTTTCTTGTTTATCACTATTGGAGGGGTTTCGACTACGTTGCTTTTGTTTAAAGCGCGATCCTGAATGCAAATCTGATATTTTATCGTGTCGTATGGCGATACAAAATTGTTGATAAACAAAGTGTCTGTAATCTCTCCACTAATGGCCTTTGATTTACCCACAGGTGTCAAATATGGAATACGACCATTGAACCAAAGTGTATCCGGTTTTCCGGTTTGTGGGTTAGGTGTAGTAATGATAATTTCTTTAAAAACGCCCTTTTGTTTTTCAAAATATTTGATGAAAAGATTGAATTGATATTTGCCTGTGTTTTGATCTGATTTAAGACCTAAATCTCCGTCTCCGTCAGTAAAGGATATTCCAATGACTCCAATCTGATCAACTCCTAAGGTGTCGGCAAATTTCTGAAAAGAATTCAATTCAATATGCGGTACAATGGGATAATGCTCATACTTTCTACACCCGTAAAAAAGGATGAGTAGCAGGAACAATGTGATAACCAATGCCGGAATAACCCTGAACCTCATGAATTTATAATTTACCGCTTTATGAATAGATGCCTTTATCAAGCAAAAGGTTGCTTTCAAAGTTACTATATAAACAAAACTAATACAAAAATAGACATCAAAAATCATTTTTTCTGACTATCTTTTTAAAGGGGTTGCCAATATTGTTGTTTTTTTGAAGTGTCTCACCTCTCCGGTTGCAGTATAAACAGCTGCATAAACTACATAAATCCCCGCCGATGCTTTAGTGTGGTTATCAGAGAAGCCATCCCACGAAAAAGTGTTTTCTGTGGCAAGCATTACATTATCAACCAACCTTCTGACCGGTCTGCCAGTGACATCGAATATGATGATTGTCATCATACTTCCCGGTTTCTCAGGGCTGTATTTTATAAGCAGTTTATCGTCCTTTCCATCACTGTCAGGCGTAAATTGTTCGGGTTCCAGTGTGAATGAAACAAGAGACCTGTTTTGAGAAACATGCTGTGAATTTATTTTTCCCGGGGTTGAAAATCCTGCAGTCTCTGCTGCAGATTGCCAGTTCTCTTTTAAATCAGATGCTCCTTCGGGATCAATACGTTCTAATGAGATGCCTGCTGTTAGACGCAACATCTGAAAATGCATTGCCGGACTGAATAAGGCTTTGTCTATCAAAGTCCCTGTTGAATCTGAAAGTGTGATTATACCACCTTCATTTGATAAGACAGGAAATCCGAGAACTTCTGTAATTACAGCCGGTGAGAGCAAGGGATACTGTTTTGTAAACAACTTTTTGTTGGTAGTCAGAACCCGGTAATCGCCATGTAAGAGTAGCTGATCCTCTTCACAGATTCTGACACCGCGTTTCTGTCCTGAAGAGGTTGTGTTTTCAACTTTTAGGAAAAGTTTATTCAGATCATAGATTTCTGCTGTTCTGTTGTATATCTCAATAAATTCCTTCTTGTTGGTTCCGGGATCAAACATGACCTCATTGATAATAATGCCTCTGTTTTTCAATGGAAGCGGTAAACCGAATTGAATACTGGTTGGAGTTTTTAATTGATTACCGACACAATCTGTCATGTTTTGATCAACAGTCAACGTATAAATGGTCTTCTTCAATAAAGGGTTTGCCAATTCCAAAATAGCTGAATGATAAAGTGGTCCGACTACCGATACATTTTTTGGTTTTCCGATTAATGGTTCAATCATATATGCTGATGGATTCGACAGTTGCAATGTGTCAAGGGTTTTGGAGAAGTCAATACGCAAATGCAGGCTGTCGGTTGGGAAAACTGAAAGCAATTGTGGGAAATTGAGATCCGGTAATGATGATTTTACGGAATTTTCAGCTCCAGAGGTACCTCCTTTTGCATCGACGGATGACCTGTAATTGGCTGCCTCTCCACAAGGGTTCAAAGGGTCAATCATTTCCAGAGACCATCCTCCGGCTTTCTTTGAAACATCATCGTGCCAGTCAGATTTGAAATCCAGTGCATGAATGATCTGTCTGTTTTGATCTTTCAAGACAAGGAGGCAGCCTTCATTTGGGAGGGAAAGTGTATTCAGCGCCAATACTTTTCCATATTTTGTCATCGAGGGAGCATCTGAAACCGCAGTAATGATCAGATATTGATGCGATGAAATGATTGTATCGGGCAATAGCTGTTCTTTTTTGCCGGTTTGTAGTGTCCACTTATATAGATTTACAGGGAATAGTGATCTGTTGTAAAGTTCGAGATACTCACATTCTGGAAGTCCTCTTGAAGAAACAGGGTCGGCCATGATCTCACTGATCAAAACATCATTAGATTGGGTGGGATGGTACAACAGATCTATCTCTTTCTGGGGCATACTTTTGCCATCCAGATCAGTAACCCCGCCGATAGTTAATTTGAAGGATTGATTGATGGGTAGTGATTTGTTAAAATCGAGACGGATAGTGGTTCCGGTCTGGGGGTCTCCATAGGCAGAAGAAGGGTGGGAACCATCGCTCAGACTGAAATTTGTTAGTTGAAAAGATGCAGTTTTCTCAATGGGTTTATTGAAAGTCAATAGAATTTGGTTATTTCCAGATATTGAAGCCTGCAATAGCAAAGGAGGTGAAGAAGTATCGGCATAGGCTTGAACCTGAATGTCATCGAAATAGAATCCCGTGCTGTTTGATGTGGTATATCGGCAGAATAAAGCAAAAAAACCTGTTTGCAGCGTTGCATGCTCAACCCCTGAAGCTTCATTTCCATATAAATTTGCTCCTGTTGGATCGACAGCAATTTTCCAGGTTCCATTGCTGAACCGGACAACCCTGATTCTTACCGAAAAAGGATTTGCAATCAGACCTGCTGTCCCTCTGCAGACTTCACGTATTGTTGCGCCATCTTTATAGAAGAGCGTGATAGCATCTGATGATCTGGCTTCACCCAATTGAATGTAAAATGCTTTGTCTGAAAGGATAGGGATAGCATTGTCGGCCATGAGGTAGATTCTGGCATTATTGTTTTCGGAGGGTGAAAATGACAACCGAGCCCAGAATTTCCATTCCATCCCTGATGAAAAAATAAGCGGAGTCGAGAGATATGAAGTATCGGCGCCGGTAGTTTTCAAATGAAGTTGATGATAGGCATTGATTTCAAAATCACTCAACGTGCCGGTCCAGCAAGGATTTGAGGTGAGGTCTGGATCCTTGAAATCTTCATTTATCTGTGCTTTTGCAATACATTGAAGCATGCATAAGGCCAGAATGAGAATGAGCCTTACCTGTGAAACCAAAAATGTAGACCTTTGGGCATACATGTCCATTGTGTTAAGTGCCATGTTGTAAGTTGATGTTCAGGCAAGACGGCCTTGTTGATTATTATAAATATAGTAAAAGAAGTTGATAAATACAAGAATTTATTTTATACCCAGGTAAAAGAAAGGATCTGGTTTTAATGAAAAACCAGTTGTTTAATATTTAACACCCACGTTAAAAAATGTAAATATCAATAGGCTTGTTTTTAACCATCATGAAAATAAGTATTTTTGCAGCATAATTCTTAATTAATTCATAACCATGAAAATTGCGGTAGTTGGTGCCACCGGATTGGTGGGCAGCGAAATGATCAAAGTGCTCGAAGAGCAACGATACATCCCTGTTGAGGAGATCACAGATTTTTATCCTGTAGCCTCTGCAAAATCTGTAGGAAAAGAGATTCAGTTTAACGGTAAGACCTGCAAAGTAATTGGCATGGAAGAAGCGATTGCGCTCCATCCTGATGTTGCCATATTTTCTGCAGGCGCAAGTACTTCAAAAGAATGGGCTCCCAAATTTGCTGAAGCAGGCACATTTGTGGTTGATAACTCTTCATGCTGGCGCATGGAAAAAAATGTTCCTCTGGTTGTTCCGGAAATCAATGCAGGAATATTGACAACAAAGGATAAGATTATTGCCAATCCTAATTGTTCAACCATTCAGTTGGTAATGGCATTGGCGCCACTTCACAAGGCTTATAAAATCAAAAGGTTGGTTGTCTCGACCTATCAAAGCGTGACCGGAACAGGTGTAAAGGCTGTAAAACAATTGAATGATGAACGCCAGGGGATTGATTCCGACAAGGCGTATCCTTACACAATAGACATGAACCTTTTCCCACATGGTGGAAGCTTTCTCGAAAACGGTTATACTACCGAAGAAGAGAAGCTGGTTGAAGAAACCAGAAAGATTCTGGGCGACCAGAGTATCCGCATTACAGCAACTGTTGTCCGCGTTCCAGTTGTAGGAGGTCATTCAGAAGCTGCAAATATTGAGTTCGAGAAGGAATTTAATCTTGCTGATGTTCGTCGTTTGCTTGAAGAGATGCCCGGAGTAATCGTTCAGGATGATCCTTCTAAAAACCTTTACCCTATGCCATTGTTTAGTCATGGTAAGGATGAAGTGTTTGTTGGTCGTATCCGTCGTGACGAGTCGAATCCAAAGACACTGAATCTGTGGGTAGTTTCAGACAACCTGCGCAAAGGGGCTGCTACCAATGCCGTCCAGATTGCAGCTTATCTGAAAGAACATAATTTAGTGTAATTTTATATTGTGAAAGTTTACAGGAATATTGCAGATTTTCCCCGCCTGAAACATTTGGCAGCAACCGTTGGTACTTTTGATGGTGTCCATTTGGGTCACCGTATAATCATAAAACACCTTATTAAAGTTGCCAAAGCGTCGGGCGGGGAGAGTGTGCTGATCACTTTTGATCCGCATCCCCGCCATGTGGTAGATCCCATGGGAGATGAAGTCCGTTTGCTTACGCAGACAGAAGAAAAGATATACCTGTTGAATAAAACCGGCATCGATCACCTGCTGATCATTCCTTTTGATGCTGATTTTGCTGCCCTTACTTTCGATCGTTTTATTATTGAAATTCTTGTAGGTTTGTTAGGAGTCGATCATTTTGTGGTTGGTTACGATCATGCTTTTGGCAAAGGGAGAGAAGGGAATTTTGAAAGATTAAAAGAGCTGGGAGATATTTTGGGGTTTACTTATGAACAGGTATATGAACAAAAGGCAAATCAGGAGGTAGTCAGCTCAACCCGGATTCGGAACTTTCTGGCCGAGGGAGATGTTGAACATGCAAATCAGTTGTTGGGTCACGAGTTTTTTATATTTGGTGAGGTCATTACCGGAAATCGTATTGGCAATACCATAGGATTTCCTACTATCAATCTGGGTCACTTTGCACGCCATAAACTAATCCCTGCTATGGGGGTTTACGCTTCAAAAATAGATATTGACGGAGTAATATACAAGGGCATGACAAATATTGGCGTCAGGCCTACACTGGATGCTTCAGATTTAACGATAGAAACCCATATTTTTGATTTCGATCAGGATATTTATGGGAAAAAGGTTGTGGTTACATTTACAGGCAGGATCCGGGACGAGCGTAAATTTGCCGGTCTCGATGAACTCATGGCCCAGCTGGCTTTAGACAAAACCAGGGCATTGGAAATATTTTCCAGATAATTATTTCTTTTTAACTACAATTCCGAAGCTGCCGATACCTTCTGTTACAGGATAGGGAAGTCTGTTGATGATTGTTACTTTTGCCTCTCCTGAGGATTTAAACCGGTATTGGTTTCTGATGGCAAAATCCATTTTAAGGGTATCACCTGCTTTCTTCCCTAAAAACCTTCCTTCTTTATTGCGTAATACAAGATCGTGTTCAGTGGTACGTTTTTCACCTGAAGGGTCATCAAGCACAAAAGTTAACTGTATTCTGTCGAAAGGGAAATTATCAAAATGTTTTACAGTTGCAGAGATATCATATCGTGCTGCTGTATCGTCAATATTGAAAACATAGGTCAGAACCTGACCCTGTTGCCACTTCCTTTCTTTGAAGGAGGTCTGCTGATCTGTAATCTTTTTAGATCCACACGAAATTAAAAAAACCGACACCAGGAGAAATAGACCAATTCTTTTCATTTATACTGTTTTAAAAAACTTTGTTCATAAACAAGAGCGTACAAAGATAGTTGGAACCGTTCTTTGTGTTAAATTTGGAAAGAAATTTAATTCAGCTCCCATATTTTGGCAAGACAACAAAAATTCTACGTGGTTTGGAAAGGGCATCATCCCGGGATTTATTCTGACTGGAAGGAATGTGAGATCCAGATTCTTGGTTTTGAAGGTGCTCAATACAAAGCTTTTCCCGATAGGGAATCTGCCATAGCAGCTTATCGTATAGGAGCAACAGGCTTCTATAAAAGCATTGCCAAAGTGAAGGCAAAATCTACTTCTGCGAAGAATGGTCCTTTCATGAACAGCCTTTGTGTAGATGCTGCATGTAGCGGAAACCCGGGACCAATGGAATACAGGGGTGTTCTCAATGCCAACAAACAGGAGATATTTCGGATAGGCCCATTCCCCATGGGCACCAATAATATTGGGGAGTTTCTTGCGCTGGTGCATGGGATTGCTTTGTTAAAAAAGCAGGGAAGCAATATGCCGATTTATTCCGATTCCGTCAACGCCTTAGGCTGGGTCAAAAAGAAAGAGGCCAAAACCAAATTGCCCCGCTCTGAGAAAACCGAATTGCTCTTTCAGTTGATTGACAGAGCTGTAGATTGGTTAAAGAATAACACCTATTCTAACCCATTATTGAAATGGGAAACCGAAGTATGGGGTGAGATTCCTGCAGACTTTGGGCGAAAATAAAATCAATTGTCATAAAGCCCTTTTACTTTTGGCTTGCCGGCAATAAACTCTTTGAAATAGAAGGGTTCAAAATAGGCCAGGTTCTCGAACTGATTATTCATAAAGCGTTCTTCAGCCAAAGGAGCCATGTATGTTGCCGAGAATAGATTATCCTCAAGAATTGTAATCAAAGGATTGTCCTGAAACAGCTCTGTAAACTTGGCTGCACCATCACCAAATAAAAGGATCTGGCGGTCAGGATAATGATCAAAGTAGTCAGCTGTTATTATCTCAGCCGATGTATCGGTAAGCCTATGTCCGGCAGCATCGAAAAGTGCGGTATAAACTTCCATTCTACGAGCATCAATCATCGGTGCCAATAACGCATTTTGATTCTCTTTACAGATAGGATGTGTAAGTGATAGAAACATTGCAGCGCCTTCCAGTGTTTCGATTGCAAGTAAAGGCTTATCCAATGCAAAACAAAATCCCTTGGCAGTCGAAACACCGATTCTGAGGCCTGTATATGATCCCGGACCTTTACTTATAGCAATTGCATCTAGTTCCTCTAAACGATATCCACCCTCTTTCATCACCTCTTCAACAAAGAGTGTGATCAATGCAGAATGTGAATTGTGTTCGATGCTTTCGTTTAAAGCAATAACTTTCCCATCTCTGCACAATGCAACAGAACAAACTTGTGTTGCCGTCTCTAAACAAAGAATCAGTGCCATTGTATCCGGTATTAAATGCAAAGCCTACCAGAGAAAATTACCGAGGCAGGCTTTGCAAAATTAATTAAAAAAGAGGGGTTTTATTCTTTCCCTTCGTATAGTTTAGCTTTTTCGACTTTCGTAACCTTGTCGCCATCTTTCAGTTTCTTTGTAACAACAGCATAAGGAGCAGAAATAACTTCATCATTTTCTTTCAGGCCACTCAGAATCTGGATGTTGGTATTATCCTGAACACCTGTTTTCACTAACACCTTTTTGGCAATGCCCTTCACATAAATGAACACAACTTCCTGTTGAGGATCATCTGCCTTCTTGGTATTATTGTTCTGGTCATCCTGGTTAGGTTTGGCATCTTTCTTAACAGCAGAAGCAAGCTTAATTTTGGTACTGTCGATTCTGGTTGTTACAGATTGAATAGGAATTGTAATTACATTCTCTACCTTCTTGGTTCTGATATCTACATTGGCAGACATTCCGGGGCGGAAGGGGCTATAGGTAGGTTGATTTTTAGGTTGGAGGTCCAGATAAGATTCTTTCAGGATCCGGACTTTAACATCAAAATTGGTTACCTGATCTGCGGTAAGACCAACCGTATTGGCTGATGTTGCTATTTCGGTAACAATCCCTTTAAACTTGCGGTTCAGATAAGAATCTACTTCAATGAGGGCAGTGTCACCTAATTTAACACGCACAATATCATTTTCATTGACACTTACATTGACGCGCATCAGGTCCATATTGGCAATACGCATTATTTCGGTACCTGCTGAGAACTGTGAAGCTCCGGCAACTCTTTCACCCTTTTCAACATTTAACTTTGAAACGATCCCATCTCCGGGGGCATAGATTGTTGTCTTTGAGAAATTCTCTGTGGATTCTTTTACGCTGGCCTCGGCGCTACTTACACCGAATTCTGAAGCTTTTACACTCTCTTCACCCGCTGTAACTTCTGATTTGGCCTGTTCAAATGTAGAAACAGCCTGATCATATTCAGCAGAAGAAATGGCCTTTTGTGCATAGAGTTTCTTTGAGCGATCAAAGGAATTGCTGGCATTGATAAACTGTGCTTTTACTTGGGCAAGACGGGCTTTTGAATTTGCAAGATTAGCCTTCTGAGAGTTGAGGGCACCAACCACACGGTCTAAAGTAGAACGATAGATTTCAGGATTAACCTTTGCAAGAATTTGTCCTTTCTTAATCACATCACCCTCTTTAACAAATAAGTCAATGATTTCACCTGATACGTCAGGACTCAATTTGACTTCTGTTTCGGGTTGGATCTTTCCGTTAGCTGAAACGGTTTCAACGATGGTACGTTTGACTACAAGATCAGTCGCTACTTTCGTTTCCTGAGAAGGTCCTATAGAACCATTGCGTTTGAGTACGACGAGTGTAATTAGTAAGACAAGGACTACTGAGCCAATAATCCAATAAAGTTTCTTATTCTTTTTCATTGTGTTTGCGGTTTGTCAGGGTTATAACAAATTCTGACCTTGATTTAAATTATAAATCAAAGGTCAGAATTTATTTAATTAAATCAACATATCATGAAGAATTATTGCTTATTTAAAGATAATGGCTTGCCCATATAGAAATCAAGAACAGTGCTACGGAAGAAATATTCGTATTTCGCCTGTAAAAGTTCAGATTCAGCAGTGCTCAGATCTTTCTTTGCATTGTTGTAATCAACACCGCTAAGCAAACCAACATTAAATCGTTGTTCTGAATAATGGAAAGATTCGCGGGTTGCATTTACTTTCTTATCTGCAGAGAAATATTTATTTAATGATGCTCTGGCATCTGAATATGCTTGTTCAATCGTTTGATTGAGTTGTAGTTTTGCCATCTGCAAGTCATACTTTGAACTTTCTATGCCAATCTTAGCACGCTTTACATTGTTTTGACCCGACAATTTATTGAAAATAGGAATACTCATGTACACACCAAATGATTTCTGAACATTGCTGCTAATCTGATTATTCCAGGTGAAAGTTTTATAGGAATAATTATAACTGGGACTCAGAACAGGAATATTAGTACCCTGTGTATATCCAATAGTTACAAAAGTAGGTGTGATTTGATCAATTGTTTGTGTCTTTGTAGAAAAACCAGTATTCAATTGTGCATTGGCTGAAATTGATGGCATCAGGTAAGCGTAGCTGCGCTTTAAAGTCAGTTCTGCAGATTGAACACGCAGATCAGCACTCTTTATGACCGGTTGTTTGGTCAGAGCTATTTCATAGATGCTGGAAGGAGTTGCCTGCAGTGCAGATTGATTCAATACAGGAAGATTAGGTACATCGATTTTAAAACGCTCTGTTTCCGGAATATTCAGTAACTGGTAAAGTGTTAAATAACCCAGATCAAGGTTGCTTTGTGCCGTAACAACCAACAATTCTTCAGCAGCAACCTGTGCCAATATATTTAAAAGATCACCTTCTGCCTTTGTTCCTGCCTCAACCATCTGACGCATTCTGTTTCCCTGTTGCTTTGTAATATCTACCTGGTTTTCGGCATTTACAAGTTGTTCTTTGTAGAAAAGTATTGCAAGATATTGTGTTGCAATGTTCAATGAAATATCATCCATCAACTTATCCTGATCATATTTTGATGCCTGTAAGTTGATTGCACTCTGTTTAATGGCATTCATCAGTTGAAAACCATTAAAAATAGTAATACTTCCCGACAAAGACCCTGATACCTGTCCACCATCATAAAACTGATTGGTAAACTGGTTAACGGTCTTGAAACTTTTTGAATAACCGGTACTTCCATTCACCCCGGGGTACAAATTCAATTTGGATTGTTTCAGATCTACTTCAGAAGATTTTACAGTAAGCATCTGTTTTTTTACCTGGATGTTATTGCTTAATGCATAGTCAATACATTTTTCAAGACTCCATATTTTTTCCTGAGCCTGACTGAATCCTGTGATTAACAGTGCGACTAGCAGCAATGCTGGTTTTCTCATTTGGGAATTATTTTTTAAGATAGTAATGATATTGAGTGGTTATAATGTTGGTTCATTTTAGTTCATTTTCAATGATTTTTAAGCATTAAATCATGATTCAAAAATAGATAAAATCTAGTTGAATATTATACCGGATTATGCTGATTTGTAATTTTTGACGTCTGAAGCTGCAAAAGGTTACACTCAAATGAAAAAACCAAAATTTAAAGTAGATAAATTGAAGGACTCTGAGTAAGTTTGTAAAAGATATACTGACGTGTTTTTACATGTTTTAAATTAATATTTGTGACTATGAATTGGATGGGCAAAATAGTATTCGGATTTCTTCTGTTCCTTCCTTTTCTGGTAATGTCTCAGTCTTTAGAAAAAAAGACCAACCCAAGACCTAAGATCGGATTGGTATTGAGTGGTGGTGGAGCAAAAGGGTTTGCACATATCGGGGCATTAAAAGTTTTGGAAGAAGCCGGCATACAACCCGATTTTATTGGGGGAACCAGCATGGGTAGCATAATCGGTGGGTTATATTCAATCGGATACGATTCCCATATGCTGCGTGAACTGATTGCAAAACTCAACTGGGATGAATTATTGACCGATAAAATTTCAAGACGAAATTTTTCTATCGAAGAGAAGTCAGAAGACGGGCGATATATCTTATCATTTCCGGTCAGGAGAACCCGAATTGAACTTCCGATGGGATTGCGCTCGGGCCAAAATGTTACGAATATGCTTTCAAGATTAACAAGCCCTGCTTTTCAATATAAAAGTTTCAGTGATTTCCCTATTCCCTTCTTTTGTGTGGCGGCAGACATTGAAATTGGTCAACAGGTTATACTCAACAAAGGGTACCTGCCCGATGCAATGAGAGCAAGTATGTCGATACCAACGCTTTTTACCCCTTTAGATTTAGACGGCAGATTATTGGTAGATGGAGGTTTGCTGAATAATTACCCTGCCGATATCATGAAACAACAGGGTACTGATATCATTATTGGGGTTGATGTACAACGAACTCTTTATTCGAAAAAGGAACTGACTTCAATTCGCAAGATTGTCGACCAGATGGGGAATTTATTAAGAAACCGAACCAACATAGAAAACAGAAAAATAACCGATTACCTTATAATGCCTGACCTCTCGCATTATTCCATTACAGACTTTAATAAAGCGGATTCAATGATGGATATTGGTGAGAAAGCAGCAAGAAAACTTCTTCCCCGCCTTAAACTTCTGGCAGACTCATTGAATAAGTTGGGCCCTGCGCGTCCCAAAATCACTACGGCTATTATCCCTGATCGCATTCCAATCCGTGAAATAAAATACGAAGGGTTAATAAAAGTTCCCTGGAGAGTTGTTCAGAACAGGTTGGGTATTAACGTTGGGGATACTATTTCACAGGATAAATTAACAATTGCTATCGACAGGGCTTATGCCAGCCAGTATTTTGATATGATTACCTATAAACTCGAGCCAAAAGACGATGGCATTTGTCTGATTGTGCGATTGGTTGAAAAAGATTATGGTCTGGTTCGAATGGGAATTCATTATGACAATGACTTCAAAGCATCTCTGCTCTTTAATGCCGACTTCAGGAACCTGTTCATCAATGGGACAAAACTCTCTGTGGATGTAGGCTTAGGGAGTAACCCCAGGTTTTCTTTGCTTTATTATTTAAACAGAGGACGCTGGCCCAATGTTGGAATGTCTTTAAAAACAAACGCATTGGATGTTTATAGCTTTGATAATCAAGGCGACCGGACTGCAAGCTTTAGATATTCAGAAGTACTGTTTGACCTCTATACAGAAACTATTCTGGGAAATTCAGTTTCTTTAGGTTTTGGGCCACAATTTGAATCATCGGAACTTAGTCCTGATATCTCTTCTTTGAGAACAGGACCAATTGAAGAATCTTTTCTGAACTTATCGGCTTTTATAAAAGTTGACACTTATGACAAGGCTTTTTACCCTTCCAAAGGGGGCTCGTTATGGGCCGAGGCCAAGATTGTCAAAGGGATAAAAGAAAAGTCCGTATTTAATCCCTCTTTGATATTGGCGCTCAGGTATCGGAATGCTTTCAAAATCTCCCAAAAGGTTTCAATCATCCCATCATTAAATATCGGAATGGCGGTTTCTGATACATTGCCATATCAGTACAGGAGTTTCATTGGAGGCGCAAATTATGGACAGTTTCATAATTTATTTCCTTTCGTCGGGATGAACTTTATGCAACGTTCAGATTATTCAGCCCTGGTTGCGGGATGCGACCTTCAGTATGAATTCCGACACAATCATTTTCTGATACTGAAATACAACATTGGAAAGACAGAACGTAAACCGGAGAAACTTTTGCTGTTGGCAAATTCTATTCAGGGCATAGGATTAACATATGGCTATAATAGTCCCATTGGCCCAATCGAATTTACTGTTATGGCCTCAAATTATACCAATAAAACATTAACCTTTATAAATCTGGGATACTGGTTTTAGCTTTTTTAGATGTTAGCAACCAGTTTGAACCCGATTCCATGAACGTTGATCAGTTCAACTGTTGGGTCTTCCTTCAGGTATTTGCGGAGTTTTGCAATATAGACATCCATGCTTCTTGCGTTGAAATATGAATCATCACTCCAGATATGTTTTAGCGCAACACTACGGTCGAGAACATCGTTCAGGTTTTCACACAGCATCTTTAAAAGATCGGCCTCTTTTGCAGTGAGTTTGTGCTCTTCCTTTTCGAACATAAGAATATGTCTGTTGTAATTAAAAGTATAATTGCCGATCTTAAACATGTTGGCAACAGCAGGTGGCAGGTCGTTTTGTGAAGCCCTTCTAATAATTGCATTGATACGAACCAGGAGTTCTTCCATGCTGAAAGGCTTGGTCAGATAGTCATCTCCACCAATTTCAAATCCTTTTAATTTGTCTTCCTGTAAAGATTTTGCAGTAAGAAATAGAATTGGGATCGTTTTGTCGAGCGCTCTTATTTCACGAGCTAACGTAAAACCATCTTTGACAGGCATCATTACATCAAGGATACAGAAATCAAAGATATCTCTCTGATAAGCATCAATTGCCTCTTGTCCATTGATAAACAACTGCGTATCAAACCCTTTAGCCTCAAGATAAGCCCTGAGAATATTGCCAAGATTACGATCATCTTCTGCCAGTAGTATTTTAAGTTTTTCCTTGTCTTCCATATACCTTTGTGATTAATTAATCAAAGTTAATATAAAAATCGTGCTTTTTTAATATCCAAACGGAAGGAAAATTTTAAATTTAGTTCCCTTCCCCAAATCGCTCTCTACGTTTATCTTTCCATCATGTTTTTCAACCATAAATTTGACATAGCTGAGTCCCAGTCCAAATCCTTTTACATCATGAATATCCCCTGTTGGTACCCTATAGAGTTTTTCAAATATTTTCTTCTGATGCGCCTTACTGATTCCAATACCGTTGTCTGCAATAGTAATCACAATTCCACCTTTAATGTTTTCAGTCGTTACAACAATCTGAGGTTTTCTTGGCGTATATTTATTAGCGTTATCGAGAATATTGTAGATGATATTTGTCAGGTGAACTTTGTCGCCCAACAAAATGCTTTCTACCGCCTTGAGATTAGAGGTCAGAGAACCATCGCGGATTTCAACCTGGATGCCAATGTTCCGAATCACATCTGTAATGACCTTGTGAATATCGATCCTGTCTTTGCGAGGCTTCAATTCACCTTTTTCGATGATTGCAGATTGTAGAATCTTCTCAGCCATCTGTCCAAGACGTTTATTTTCTTCACTGACAATGTTGATGTATGAACTCGAAAGCTCTTCCGACTTTTGAAACTCTTTATCCGACAATGCTTCACAGGCTAAAGATATTGTAGAGATGGGTGTCTTGAATTCATGCGTCATATTGTTGATAAAGTCATTCTTCATCTCTGAAAGTTTCTTTTGCCTAAGAATAGTTGCAATTGTGTAACTGAAAGAAAAGAACAAAAGAACGATGAGAATGATTGAAGCACTCAACATCCATGATAATTTCAACAAAACATATTTGGTCTGGTTTGGGAAAAAGATCATGAGATAATTGGTGCTCGTTGACGATGTATTAGGGTATAAATTATACCGGTACCCTTTTGTTCTCAGATCGTTGCTATAAAGACCGGTTCGTTCAATAATCATTTGTTTCCGTTCAGTACTCCAGATACCAAATTCAAAAGGAGTATTAATACCCCTGTTTCTGAATTCATTAGACAAGATAGAATCGAGTAGCTTGATATTGAGTCTGTTTTCTATCTGTTCTGGGTAGCGTGATTTAAACAGATCAAGAAATACCTCGCTTAAGAGTGTAGATTGTTTGACAAGCGCTTCAACATTCTTTCGACTCATGGCAGGTTTAACAGGTCTGATGCTTTTTTTGGAGGCTACTTTATTCGGTTCATTATTATTTGTTTTGCTGTCATTTTCTCTTGCCATTATTTCAGTAGAAGTATCAGGATTATTGATATCCTGCTTGTTATTGCCTGTTTTTGAATCAAAAAGCAATGACTTCTCATCTCCCTGATTGATTGAATCAACACCAATTACAGGGTGCTGTTGAGAATAAAAAGATTTGTTCAACGAATCAATAGAGGAATAAATCGAAGCTCCCTTTTGAAATTTAACGAGTTGGTTGGTCAACTCCAGCTTTTCTAGTTTATAGACTGCAGTTGAAACCGCGTCGTTTACGCTTCTTTCGAAAAGCGTTTCACGAACCGAAATGGCATTTCTTATCCAGAAAAACTGGATCCCGACAAGGGTAATCAATGTCAGAATTACTAAAGTGATGATAAAATTTAAAAACTTTCTGTTCATTGCAGCAAATGTACTAGGCCATCAGGCTTATTTACACGGTTTAACAAATTTTAACTTAAATGTTTTAAGCTAATTTTTCATATGTTCCTTAGTCACATTATTTTTGTTAACATCATTGAATTTGTGTGGTTTGAGTAAATTCAATTTTTTATTGTCATAATTTTTTCCTGCCACAGGACAAACTTATATTTAGAGTTTTTGTTGTTTGTTAGCATCAAAGTGTTTTATTATCGCACTTTTTCAAATTATTAGAAACTGTTTAAAATTGTCCGTAGGACATAAATGACAATAGAAAGAGCTGAAATATTAATCTTTTCCCCGTAGGGGATTAACCTTTAATGTTAATGCCCTACGGGGAAAACAAGAGGGGAAATTTCATTTCTATTGCCATTTATGCCCTACGGGCAAAGGAAAAACTAAATTTAAACAGTTTCTTAATGGATAAGAAACTAATTTTGTAACCATTATTCTAAACCTTATTATACATGATTGATTTAAAAGTCGATTTCAGCAATATCCTTGGATTTGTTGATCAGAAAGAAATTGATGCTTTACAGGCAGAACTTAACCGTAGTCACCAGAAAGTAGTAAATAAATCCGGCGAAGGAAACGATTTTCTCGGATGGGTAGATTTACCCGAAACCCTCGATGAGAAATTGTTGAAGCAAATCGAAAAAGATGCTAAACGAATCTCAAAAATTGCCGACATCTTTGTAGTCATTGGTATCGGTGGTTCCTACCTTGGCGCTCGTGCCGTTAATGAAGCCTTAAGTCATCAGTTTGCTCACTTGCTTAAAGACAACAAACAGAAACATCCGCATATTGTTTTTGCAGGCAACAACCTGAGCGAGGATTATCTTTCGGAACTGATCGACGTTTTAGATCAAAAAGATTATGCCATTGCAGTCGTTTCAAAATCAGGTACGACTACTGAACCTGCTATTGCCTTCCGCATCCTACGCGAACACATTGAAAAGAAATATGGCAAAGAAAATGCCCGTACAAGGATCATTGCCATTACAGATAAAGAAAGAGGCGTGTTGAAGAAACTCTCTCTGGATGAAGGATATACATCATACGTGGTGCCTGATGATATAGGGGGCCGTTATTCAGTGTTGACTCCAGTAGGTTTATTGCCTATCGCTGTAGCAGGTTTTGATATCCGCAAAATGCTTGAAGGAGCAAAGGCAATGCGTAAAGCATGTCTTGCCGATGCCGCTATTTCGGCCAACCCTGCTGCTGCTTATGCTGCTGCCCGCACATCACTTTATCGCAAAGGAAAAACAACAGAGATCATGGTAGGTTATCAACCATCACTGGTTTTCTTTGTAGAATGGTGGAAGCAATTGTATGGTGAGAGCGAAGGAAAACAAAATCGCGGGATCTTTCCTGCCGGAGTAACATTTACTGCCGACCTCCATTCCATGGGACAATATATCCAGGAAGGTTTGCGCATCATCTTTGAAACGGTTATCTCTGTTGAGAAACCCAAGCGGACACTTTTGGTTCCTATTGATCCCGAAGATCTGGACGGCCTCAACTTTACAGCCGGAAAACGTCTTTCAGAAGTAAACCGGCAGGCTGAACTCGGAACACTCCTTGCGCATGTCGATGGTGGTGTACCCAATATCATTATCAACGTTCCGGCTATCAATGAAAATGTAATCGGACAACTGGTCTATTTCTTCGAGTTTGCCTGTGCCCTCAGCGGTTATATGCTCGATGTCAACCCATTTGATCAACCAGGTGTAGAAGCTTACAAAAAGAATATGTTTGCCCTACTGGGTAAACCCGGTTACGAAAAACAAGCCGCCGAACTCCGTGCACGTTTGAAATAAACCACTTATTAAGAATCCTTTATACTGTAGAGACGCAAACTATTGCGTCTCTACGTGTTTTAGTCAACTCTCTAAAAACAAATATTATAATTCTGGTTAGAATTGACCTTTTATTTCGTATCTTTAGATTTATATATGAAAATAAAAAGGAGGCTTCAATGAACAACCTGTTTTTGAATTATATGTCAAACCGTTTAATCGCTGATTACGAAAAAGAATCTGTTCACGAACATAAAACGGAACTTGGTCCGGTTATAACAATTGCACGTGATACAGGATGTGCCGCTTCTGTGATTTCCAAAAAACTTTACGACACAATCCAATCCACTTATTATAAGGATAAACTAAATCCCGGCCCGTGGCAGATTTTAGATAAGGAGGTTCTGCACATAGCAGCCCATACATTGGAAGTCAATCCCAATGAGCTTATCTATGCGTTTAAGGGTATAGAAAAGACCGCAATTCATGAAGTGCTCGATTCATTGTCTTCGAAGTATTACCACAGCGATCGAAAAATAAAGCGAACGATTGTAAGCGTTATACGCGGTATAGCAGAACGGGGTCACGTCATCTTCATTGGTCGTGGAACTGTTGCCGTAACCCGTGATATGGAATACAGCCTTCATGTTCGGTTGATTGCTCCTTTGGATTGGCGCATCAATCAATTTGCAGCCCGTTACAACATGACTCGCGACAAGGCTGCAGCCTTCATTAAAGAATCCGATCTCCGACGCACAAAACTGATCGAGTGTTTTGGAGGAAAGAATGAAAACCATCAATATGATGTCATTTATAACACTGCAACCCTTTCTCAGGATGAAATAGCAGATCAGATCTTCGCACTTGCCAAATACAAGGGCTTCTTTAAAGAATAACTTCTTATATTTATAGACTCAAAAGTCACTAATTCATATGATGATAAAAAGAATCGTCCTTGTTATATTATTGGGCGCAAGTCAATTTGCTTTTTGCCAATCCGTTGCAACCTCAAAAACAGGTTCATGGGGTGATCAGGGCAATGGAACTTACATTAATCCGGTCTTGAATGCAGATTATTCTGATCCGGATGTGATCAGAGTCGGGAGCGACTTCTACATGGTATGTTCAGAATTTCACTTCATGGGTATGCCGGTTTTGCATTCTAAAGATCTGGTAAACTGGTCAATTATCGGACGGGTTTATTCTTCGTTTAAGTTTGATCCGAAATACGATACCAACGAAAAATATGGACAAGGGAGTTGGGCTCCTGCGATCAGGTTTCACAACAACAAGTTTTGGATCTATTTCTGCACCCCTCAGGAAGGTTTATTTATGACCACTTCAGAAAAGTCAGAAGGGCCCTGGGAGCCCCTTACACAAGTTGTTAAAACTCCGGGTTGGGAAGATCCGTGTCCTTTTTGGGATGAAGACGGAAAAGCCTATCTCGGACATAGCAGAACAGGCGCCGGGCCAATCATCCTTCATAAAATGAGTGACGATGGCAAATCCCTACTGGATGATGGCGTCACCGTTTATACGGGGCCAACTGCCGAGGGAACAAAAATCCACAAAATGAACGGCTTTTATTACATCAGCATCCCCGAAGGCGGTGTTTCAACAGGTTGGCAAACTATTTTGAGATCAAAAAATCTTTACGGTCCTTACGAAAAGAAGGTGGTCCTTGAAAAAGGAACTACCGCCATAAATGGTCCCCATCAGGGCGCTTTGGTCGATCTGCCCAACGGAGAATGGTGGTTCATGCATTTTCAACAAGCACCGATACTCGGACGGGTTTGTCATTTACAACCCGTCTTGTGGAAAGACAACTGGCCGCTGATTGGAGTGGATATTGACCAAAACGGCATTGGTGAACCCGTTTATGTCTGGAAAAAACCGAATGTTGGTGCTGTTTACCCTATGTCCGCTCCGCAAAGTTCCGATGAATTCAATACGCAAACGCTTGGACTGCAGTGGACCTGGAACCACAACCCCGACGACAATGCCTGGTCGTTGATTCAGCAACCCGGATTCCTTAACCTTCGCGCATTGCCTGCAGCCAACTTTATGCTGGCAAAAAACACCCTGACCCAAAAAACAATGGGAAACCAGGGTGAAGCTGTGACTTGGCTGGATGGATCAAAAATGGAAAACGGACAAAAAGCCGGACTTTGTATTATTAGCAAGACCTATGGAATTTTGGGACTTAGTAAAAGTGAAGACAAATTATACTTGTTTACAAATATAAATGGCGTTGAAACGAAACAACCCATCAATTCCTCGAAAGTCATCCTGAAAATTAAATTGTCTGATTCACCCGAACAAAACAGATTTTATTATAGTATTGGTAAACAATCTTTTCAGCCCCTGGGCGAATCATTTTTAATTAAACCAGGTTACTGGAAAGGACCCAAAATAGGACTCTTTAGTTTTAATGATGCCGACGGTAGCGGTGTAGCTTCATTTGACTATTTCCATTATGATTATGACGGACCGAAATAAATAAGTCCTGAAAATAAATCGGTTCCGCCTCTATTTTCTCACAATTTCGAATTTTTTAAATTCTCCTGATTTAAATAATCCGGGACCATTTATTGATCATTCTTTGACCATTCCGGGAACATTCTGGGAACATTCTGGGATCACTGGTAAACCAGGGGTAAACCATTGGTAAATGACTCCCAACTGTCTCGCACGTGTCTCGCTGGTATTTCGCACATGTCTCGCACCTGTCTCGCACATATTAGAGCGAGACACCTGCGAGACATGTGCGAGACAGGTGCGAGACACGTGCGAGACGCCTACAAGTGATTTACCCTTCAACTACCCCTGGTTTACCAGTGATCCCTGAATGTTCCTTGAATGTTCCAGGAATGGTCTTTCGAGGGTCTAATCATGATCCGGGTTGTTTCTTGAAAAATGAATTATTTAGACAACTATTTGATTTAAAATGATTTGAAACTATTTAAAATTGTCCGTAGGACATAAATGTCAATAGAAATTTCATCAATATCTATCTTTTCCCGGTAGGGGATCAACCCTAAATGTTAATGCCCTACGGGCAAAAAAGGAGAGAGAGATCTATTTCTATTGACATTTATGCCCTACGGGCAAAAGAAAAAACGAAATTAAAACATTCAATTAAATTGTATCAGATAGAAGGATTAAACCTATTGAATAGAATGATTAAATCTATCGGAAAGAGGGATTAAACCTATCGAATAGAAGGATTAAATCTAACGGATAGATGGATTAAATCTAACGGATAGTGGGATTTCTTCTGAGGAGGTTATCAGCAGACTGGAGTATTTTCAGTTTCAGATCGGGGGGATAGTTGGGATGGCTTTTCAAAAAGGCTCTGACAGTTTTTGCAGCTTCGGGGGAGGAGTGGCCGGAAAGCAATGCATTTAACCAGTCAACGGGGAAAAAGATGTCACCCGTGGAACGGATCTCTTCCAAAAGATTTAGTCCGGGCAGTATATATTTTTCTGATTCCGATTCCCTGAGCGGGTGGTTGAGATAACCCAATGCTTCTGATGCCCAGGGCTCATGCTCTCTCATTTTAGGATACGAAAGTTGTTTAAAAAACTGATCACGTTCTTTCGGATCGCCTGATAGCGAAGGCAATAAATACGCAAGACGATCTTTTAAGTCTTTGTCTTTAATCCGTTCCAGCTGGGTTGCAAGCACTTTTTTAGCATCCGGATAATTTCGCAAAGCCAACTCGCAGGCAATGATCCGGTAGTCGTTATCTGAAAGTTTCAATCCGGGGATGGGATGCGCACCAGACCAGATTGCATAAAGCGTATCCATGCCAATACAACTTTCCTGAGTCGTATAGATCAACGCCTTCAAAAATGTCGCTTTCAAGCTCTTCTTTTCAGTCGAATTTAATTTTGTAAGCAACAATTCCGGCAACGATTCTGCAACAGTAGTTTTTTGTAAAGGATTCATAAACTTCCAAAAAGTCATCTGGATATCACCGACCAGGAAATTGATCAGTTGTTCTTCCTTTTCCACTTTCAGGGAGGAACAAAGCGCGTTCATGTAATCGGTAGAAGAATTTTTATTGTTGATCATCATCTCGCGCAGTGAAAGCCAGGCAGTACCCCGTAAAAGCGGATCCGGGATGGTTTGAATATTTTTAAGCAAGTAAGAAGTGCTTTTTGAATCAAGCTCAAAATAGCCATATCCCCGTTCTGTGCTGTTGGGCAGGATGAACAAAGGGTCGAAAGGAACCGACGGAACAACAGAAGTTGCTTTATCCATAAAGACCTCCTGCGAAGTCTGACCCGATTTACCATTCGTCGTTACGGTCAGATATTGTGGCCAGATCCGGTTTTTCCCCGAGGGATCTGTTTGATGAACTGCAATGCGGAAACCGTTATCTGCAGATTGAGTGGATGAAACAACATAATGTGGCATCCCCGGCTCTTTAACCCAGATGGTGCTCCAGGCCTTTAAATCCCGGGTTGAAAATTTTCCAAGAATGGAAATCAGATCATCCCATGTCGCATTCCCAAAACGGTAAGACTGTAAATATTTCTGCAACCCTTTCTGTAGTTGATCTTCGCCCATGAGTTGTTCGAGCTGATTCATGATCACGGGTGATTTGTGATAGATGATATTGCCATAGAGCGAACCGGCTTCGGCAAGGTTATTTAATGTTTGTTGAATCGGGTTGGCTCCCTGAGTACGATCGATCGCATAAGCACGGGTTTGATGTGCCAGCATGAAACGCAGTTGGTGATTCATCCCCGGATACATGGGATTGACGATTTTATCTGCCATGAAATTGGCGAAGACCTCTTTGAGCCAGACATCATCAAACCATTTCATGGTGACCAAATCGCCAAACCACAGATGTGCCGTTTCGTGTGCAATCAGGTTGGCGCGGTTCAATTCGTCCTCCTGTGTTGCCGATTCATCCAGAATCAGTCGTTGCGCGTTATACAGAATGGCGCCGGGATGCTCCATGCCTCCATATTGAAAAGAGGGGATGGCAATAAAATCGTATTTTCCAAAGGGCTGTTTGATACCGGTATATTTTTCCATCCAATCTACTGACATAAAGACCTGTTTGAAGATCGAATCGGTATTGCGTTTCATTTTCATGGAATCGGCTTCGCGGTAAAAGAATCTGTAGCTGATTGCATTGTGCTCCTTTTCTATGATTTTGAACTTGCCTACAACAAATGAAAAGAGGTAGGTGCTGATGGGTTGGGTGGTTTCGAAATTAACGAGTGGTCTGTGCTCCCTGATTTGAAAACCGGTTTGTTTGCCATTGGCGGTGGCGACCCAGCCTTCGGGAATATCAAGATCTAAGGTAAAGCGGGCCTTGAGATCGGGCTGATCAAAGCAGGGAAATGCGGTTGAGGCTCTGGCCGGGACGAAGAGGGTATACAGAAATTCTTTGTTCCAGTTGAGTGATTGTTCCCCTACCAAGAAACTAATCTTGAAGGAGTTCTCACCTTTTTTTAGAAAAGAAGCCGGGATAATCAGATGCCCGTTTATATGATTCCATTTAACTTTTCCGTCCAGTTCAGTCTTTACATTAAGAATGTGACCGGATGGGACATTGAAATCAAGAATGAGGGGGTTTAAATTGGTTTTAAGTTTTAAAGTTAAAAACAGATGACCAATAATTGTATCGGAGATTGCTTCAGGAACATAGAATATAAGCTGGTAGTCTATATCAGATATGTTTGCGGCTCTTTGCAAAGCCAATTGTTTAGAAATCCCTTTTTCCGGAATAGTTTGTTGAGCTTTGAGCTGATAAAAGGAAGACAATATCATCACCCAACAAAAGGAAAGTTTCAGAAAGTGTTTTGTTAAGTTCATGATGATTAACATTTATATTAATGGTTAATCCCCTACGGGGAAAAGAATTATATAAATTGTTGTGCTATTGTCATTAATGCCCTATGGGCAAGTAAAAACTGTTTATAGTGTTTTCAATACCTGATGGATAATTGCAGCAAAATGAGCATATTCGAGTTGATGGATTTTGGCGGCCAGAGAATCGGGGGTGTCGTTGGTTTCAACTTTACAACGGGCCTGGAAAATGACCTGTCCCTGATCGTAATGTTCATTGACATAGTGGATCGAGATGCCGCTCTCCTTATCTCCTGCTTCGATGACCGCTTTGTGTACCTTGCTGCCGTACATACCCTTGCCGCCATACTTGGGCAAAAGGGCAGGGTGAATATTGATGATTCGGTCGGGGAAAGCATGGATGAGCGAAGGGGGGAGGAGCCATAAAAATCCGGCAAGAACAACAAGGTCGATTTGCTTATCAATTAATAACTGAGTAATAAGATCTGTTTGGTAAAAATCTTCACGGTTAAAGACCCTGATCGGAATATTTAATGCCTTTGCGCGTTCGATTACAAATGCATCTTCGCGGTTAGACAGGATGAGTACAACCCGGGCATCGCTGGTTTCGGAAAAATATTCCGTAATCGCCTGTGCGTTTGAACCATTACCAGAAGCAAAAATTGCCAGTCGTTTCATCATTTGATCAATAATTTCGTTTTGCAAAATAACGCAATAAACCAATCTAAGGAGGCAACATCCGATTTTTTAATTTAACCCATTAACGATCATCGGAAAATAAAAAAAACAGAAAAAAGGAGCAATTGTGTCTTTATTGCGAATATTGCTGTTATTGGGTTTTGGGCATAATAAGCGGGAAAACAAAGCCATACAATTTATAACATTATTTTTTTTTCTGTAAATTTTGGTTTTAAACGATAAAATTCATTTCTTTGCACCGAAGAATTAAAAAAGGAGAAAAATGTCTGACATTGCAACAAGAGTAAAGAACATCATCGTCGACAAGCTTGGCGTTGATGAAAACGAAGTTACCCCCGAAGCTAGTTTTACTAACGATCTGGGAGCTGATTCGCTTGATACTGTTGAACTCATCATGGAATTCGAAAAAGAATTCAACATTGCCATCCCTGATGATCAAGCTGAAAAAATCGGCACTGTAGGTGACGCTGTTACTTACATTGAGAACAATAGCAAGTAAGAAATTAAATTGCGATTAAATGAAGGTAAGACGCGTAGTTGTTACCGGTTTAGGCGCGCTAACTCCATTGGGTAATAACGTTCCGGATTATTGGAACGGGTTAATCAATGGGGTTAGTGGTGCTAACACCATTACGAAATTCGATGCATCAAAGTTTAAGACACAGTTTGCCTGTGAGCTTAAAAACTTTGATCCTTTAAAATATTTTGACCGTAAGGAAGCCAGAAAGTTTGATCCATATGCACAATATGCTCTTGCCGCTACTGAAGAGGCCATCACCGATTCCGGAATAAATCTGGAAACTATCAATAAGGATAGGGTGGGTGTTATTTTAAGTTCTGGTATTGGCGGAATCCTTACATTTTTCGAAGAAGTTGTCGCTTTTGCAAAAGGCGATGGTACCCCAAGATTCAGTCCGTTTTTTATTCCTAAGATGATCTCAGATATTGCATCCGGTCATATTTCGATAAAGTACGGATTCAGAGGACCAAACTTTGGTATTGTTTCTGCATGTGCCTCTTCATCTAATGCCATGGTCGATGCATTAAACTATATCCGTTGGGGAAAAGCCGATATGTTCGTGGTCGGAGGTTCAGAAGCCTCGATCAATGAAGCGGGCGTTGGCGGATTCAATGCACTTCATGCACTATCGCAACGCAATGATGATCCTGCAACAGCTTCTCGTCCATTCGATCTTGACCGTGATGGTTTTGTGATTGGTGAGGGTGCCGGAGTACTCATTTTTGAGGAAATGGAACATGCCATCAGTCGTGGCGCTAAGATCTATGGTGAAGTAGCCGGCGGAGGTATGTCGGCCGATGCTTATCATATGACATCTCCACATCCTGAAGGTTTGGGAGCAATCCTTTCGATGCGTGCCGCTGTCGAAGATGCAGGTTTCAATCTGGAAGATATTGACCATATCAATACTCATGGGACATCAACTCCACTGGGTGACATAGCTGAGACTACAGCAATCGTAAGATTGTTTGGCGCTCATGCTCCAAAGATTTCGATCAATTCTACAAAATCTATGACGGGTCATTTACTGGGAGCAACCGGAGCTATTGAAGGAATCGCTACTTTGCTTGCAGTTAAAAACGATATTGTACCACCTACTATAAACCATTTTACTGATGATCCGGAAATTCCGGCTGAGGCAAAAATCGTATTCGGCAAAGCTGAAAAGCGTACAGTTAATGCTGCCCTGAGTAACACCTTTGGTTTTGGCGGCCATAACGCTTCAATTATATTCAAGAAATTTTCTGAATAACCCCCCTTGAGCCTACACATTAGAATAAAGCCTTTAAGGGCCTATTTCTCCGGAGATCGGCAATTGATAAAAGGGATAAAAAATATTTTCGGGTACTATCCCGAAAATATTTTTTTATATAAACTTGCTTTTCAGCACAGATCTGTAGCCCAACAATCGTTTAATGGAAACAAGGTGAATAACGAACGCCTGGAATATCTCGGCGACGCTATACTTGGGGCCATAGTAGCAGATTACCTTTTTAAAATGTTTCCCTTTAAAGATGAGGGTTTTCTGACCGAGATGCGTTCCAAGATGGTCAGTCGCGTCCAACTAAACAAATTATCTCACAAGTTAGGCATCGACAGTTTTATTCAAACTGCCGGTGAGAACAACAATCATTTCCGTTCGATCAAGGGTGATGCTTTCGAAGCATTGATCGGTGCAATGTATCTGGATAAAGGATATAACTTTACGAAGAGAGTAGTGATTGGAAAAATCATAAAGTTTTATTTTGACATAGAGGATCTTGAAAATACCGATACTAATTTCAAGAGTAAGCTCATCGAGTGGTCGCAACGGGGAAAGAAAAATGTTGAGT
>Ga0209538_1000206_pt1 | contig 36158 bp, 31 predicted proteins | sample BarGraNGADG00211_2_FD_184492 | JGI IMG/M metagenome (GOLD analysis project Ga0209538, IMG submission 184492) | Arctic peat soil microbial communities from Barrow, Alaska - Barrow Graham LP Ref core NGADG0004-211 (SPAdes) (version 2) | ecosystem: Environmental > Terrestrial > Soil > Wetlands >... | reverse complement strand
CCCTTTCTACTTCAGTTTTCCGGGCTAATTCTTTGTTGCTCATTTCGATTGTCCATTTCATAGCTCCTAATCTTAATTAGGACATTTCTATTTTGCTACTTTAGGACATTATCATTTTGCTCTTACACTAATCTGGCCTTACCCCCAACAAGTGGTTCTGTAGTACACTTAATGGGCTACAATTGAATACTTAAGTCTTCACTTAAGAAAGCTGGTGCCGTTAACGGCTTAATTTTCCCGCCGAGGTGGAGGTCAGAAGCTTCAGAGCACTTTTGAAGTCAATTCGGATCTCTTTCTGTGGGAAAAACGGAAAGAGATTTTTTAATCCTACTGGAAGGAGGTAGTAGAAATTGGCTTTTACAAAGAATCAAAAAGAAGTAATGCTCCAGCAATATGAAAAATGGCTGGAAGAGAGCAAAGCAGTTTTTGTGCTTTCATACAACAAAATGCACATGCCTGCTGTGAATGCAGCCCGTGCACGCTTGCGTGAAGCAGATGGCGCTTTGCATGTTGTCAAGAATCGCATTTTTGCCAAAGCCCTGGAAAACAAAGGTTACCGAACTGAACCTGGATTCTGGGAGCATAACAACGTGGTTGTCTTCGCGTTTGAAGATGCACCCTCAGTTGCCAAAGGTTTGGCGGAAATCATCAAGAGCAACCAGGCGTTTGAAGTGCGCGGTGGTTACCTTGACAAGAACGACCTGAGTGTTAAGCAAGTTAAAGACCTTGCCGACCTGCCCACTTTACCCGTCATGCGCGCGACCTTCCTTGGTCTGCTGCAGACACCTGCAAGCAAGCTTGTCCGTACACTCGCTGAACCCGCCCGTGGTTTGGCAGCGGTCATCAAGGCAAATTCTGATAAGCAGCCTGAAGCTGCATAAGAAATCAAGCGCTTTCACGAGATGTGAGGGCGGAAAAATTTGAAAGCAAAAGAAAAATTTTAGGAGATAGAAATGGCTGATTTAGTAAAACTTGTTGAAGTACTGAGCAAACTTTCCGTTTTGGAAGCTGCTGAACTTGTCAAAGCCCTCGAAGAAAAATGGGGCGTTTCCGCTGCTGCACCTGTAGCTATGGCCTCTGGCCCTGCCGCCGCCGCCGTCGTCGAAGAAGTTGAAGAAAAAACCGAATTCACCGTTGTTCTCAAGGCCACCGGCCCCAAGAAAATCGATGTCATTAAGGCCATTCGCCAACTCACTTCCCTCGGCCTCGTGGAAGCCAAAACCATGGCCGAAACCGCCGGTACCCATGTCCTCGAGAATGTTTCCAAGGATGTTGCCAACGATGCCAAAGCCAAGCTCATCGATGCCGGCGCTGAAGTCGTGCTCGAATAATTTCTTCACAAAACCCCAAAAAAGCCACCTACCGGGTGGCTTTTTTGATTCTTAATGAAAATCCTTTCTAGTGAACCAATCCATAAGATCTTCCGTCTTTACAATTGAAATAGGTTTCGATTAAGTGGAAGATGGTATCAAAGTGGAAAATCAGAGTTTTGAAGATCTCTTGGTTGAGGTGAATCGCTCAAAAACCAGTACTCTTTGCATTTACGAAAAATTGTTTTGAAATGGTATAGACTTATACCTTGAAGAAAGATAACGATTTTCTCATCTATCCTGCAATCAAAAGAGTTGATAAGCATATTGAAGGAAATCCATGACTGATCAAAATAAAGAATCCGGCGAAGTTGTTCAAACCGAAATAATCAAACGTTATCGTAAGAAGAAAGTAAAACTAATTTTCAATCCCAAAGCTGGTGAAGCAAGGCCAGAAGTTGCCAGCCTTGAACAGATTATTGACCTCATGCATAAATATCGCTTTGAGCCTGAGGTGTTCATCGTCGAACCGAAGGCTGACCTAGCTGGAGTTATCAAAGCAGCTCTCGAGCAAGGTATTGATTTTTTTGTCGCGTGTGGTGGTGATGGCACTTCCTCAGCGACAGCCAGGCTTTTGGCCGGTACAGGAGCCACCCTCGGTATCATCCCGCTTGGCAGTCAGAACAATACTGCCTGTGCGTATGACATCCCTGGTGATGCCCACGAAGCCATTCGCATTCTGCGGGAAGGCAGAAAACTCAAAGTTGATATAGGTCAGGCAACTGTTGCTGGCAAGACCACCAACTTTGTAGAGCTCTGCTCAATAGGCCTGGTCTCCGATCTATTTCCCTCTGCGGATGACATTCAACACGGCCACCTGCTCAAAATCGGAGAATTCTTCAAGACCTTGGCAGCCGGAACGCCTTCAAACTTTGAGATTACCATGGACACGAGAAAGAAGCCGATCATCTCTCCAGGCTTCGTCTTGCTTGTCGCCAATATGCCGGTGTTCGGTATTAATTTCCGAGCGGGCAAACGCAGTGCCATGCAGGACGGAAAATTGGATGTGTTCTTCTTCCAGGATGCCTCAAAACTCGAACTGCTTTCTTACGTCTTTAAAGGCATGGAAGGTGGTTTACCGCACGAAAAGAAAATTCTGCACATTTTAGCTGAAAAGGTGACTGTCAAAGTAGATCCAAAGATGGCCGTTATGTACGATGACGAACCTTTCGGTGAGGGTGATGTAGAATTAAGCATCCTCAGACATGCCCTTACTGTCATGATTCCCAAAAAATCACGTATCAAACAATCATCCTAAAATGTCGGAACCAAAACAACCTGAATCAATGCCAAGTTTGACCCCAGTCCAGGAAAAAGCCCAGGTAAGGCATCTTCATCGTTTTGTGATCACGCTTATCCTGGGCATTTTTGCGACTATTTTAGCTCCAGGATATATACGCGCGACTATTTGGGCTCACATTGTTCAGCACAAGGTGTTGGCTGCCTTCTTTTTTCTCTTTGTTATCTTAGCACTTACGGTGATTTGGTCCTTCGGTTCAAAGTTAGATGACTTGGTCTTCCTCTTTCTGAATAAACATGCCCCGCGTTCGAAATTGATAGATGATTTGATGGTCATCTTTACTCAGATCGGAAATGGGTTGACCGCTTTCTTGTTGGCAGGACTATTTTTTCTGCTTCGACAACGCATTTTTGCCTTCCAATTTTTATTTGGAACTGTAACACTCTGGTTGGTGGTGGAGCTTGCCAAGTTGTTGGTCGGGCGTAAAAGACCTTACTTTGTTGTTGATGCCATGCGGATTGTTGGCAGTAAAGCCATCGGTTTTTCTTTTCCAAGCGGTCATACCAGCCAGGCTTTCTTTATGGCTACCATTTTTGCGCAGTCATTTCATCTGCCATGGTTATTAGTGCTGGTACTGTATCTTTTAGCTATGGTCACAGGAATTACTCGGATTTATCTGGGTGCACATTATCCCCGGGATGTTATCGCCGGTGCTTTCCTGGGGACCATTTGGGGATTCTTTGCTAGTGTGCTCTATGGCATCGTGGCCACCTGGTTTGGCTGATTGCCTAAGACGCTAAAGAGTATTGCTGTCACCCTGAACGCAGTGTAGGGTCTTCTAATAACGAGTTGCGATTTGTGAATCCTTAAAAACAAAGACTCAGGATGGCGAGCACATATATTTGCTAATTCTATGTTCGCAAATGGCATTCTGGTAAGCAGATATTGGTAACTCTTGACATGCAGATTTACTTTTGGCTGATCTGGCGGATAACCAGCACAACTTTGCCCTGGACCTCGACTGTTTTGGGGTTGTCTATAATGATGGGTTTCATGGTCGGGTTGGCGGGCTGCAAGCGTACGGTGCCGTGCTCAAGGTAGAAATATTTTAGGGTGGTTTCTTCCTTGTCGTTCAGCCAGATGGCCACCATTTCGCCATTGCGGGCTTGGTTGACCTTCTTCATGACCACAATATCGCCATCGTTCACCATGGCGTCGATCATTGAATCGCCGTGCACCCTCAGGGCATAGAGTTGGTCTTCGGCATCTAGCTTGGGTAATAAAGTGCGCGCAATTTCAATCCCTGAATCGGGATCGTAGTAAGAAAAGTCGGAATTCGGTACAGGCATGGGCTCACCGGCAACAATATTGCCAACCAGGGGGATGGCAATTAAATCATTGAGGCCGTTTGCGGCTGCTTTTATGGATTGGCTAAATGTACCGGTGAGGGATTTGAGCAAATTAATGCCGCGGGAAACGTTGGAGCCGCGCTGGATGAAGCCCATTTCCTCCAGCTGGTTCAGGTAGTAATTGACCAACGAAGTAGAACTGATCTGGGTATGGTCACAGATCTCACGAATGGAAGGCGGGTAGCCTTTCTCAGAGATGTACTCTTCAAGAAAGCGAAGGATTTTTTGGTGCCGTGGGCTTAAACCAATCCGTTTGCGTGACATAAGCGCTCCCTTTTTTCCATTTTCCTGTTTACAAATGAAATGATAACAGAACATATGTTCAGTGTCAAGAATACAGGCACACCGTAAATGGGTATAATTATTGCATCTACGTATTGATGATATTCGACGGCAAGGATCTATTGGGTTTGTCAATGAAAAAGGGCTCTCAGCGTAAAAAATCGCGTAAAGTGTTGAGATCTGTAGTAATCACCTTGGTGATTTTGAATCTCTTCCTGACTGCCTGCGCCACAAAATTGGCAGCTCCGGCCCCTGTATCAGCCAATACTAGTTCGGTTGCACAACTCAAAGCCACTGGGCTTGAACTAGCTGAGACAGCCGAGAGACTTCCGGATCTGCAGTACAACCTTTTTAGCGAGGGCAAAGGTTGGCTGGCGCTTGACACCCGCCTATTTCTAACTTCAGATAACGGCAAAAACTGGGACGAAGTCAGCACCCGAGTTCCCGAAAATTACACCCTCGGCCGAGTCCATTTCTTTGATGAGAACCAGGCCTGGGCGTTCTATTTCGGGGGTGAAGGTGCGGATTTGCGATATCGTTTGTACACCACCAACGATGCGGGGAAAACCTGGAACGAACTATCCGCAGGGATTAATCCTATTTTGGCCAGCCACGAGCTGATCCCTGATGGCAAGGTGTTCATGAGACGCCTAACCCCTCAAGTGGGCTTCTTGCTTGTTAAAAATTCAACTGGCGCAAATTTCTCCACCGGTATCCTGCTCAAAACCAGCGATGGTGGAGGAACATGGATTGAGATTCCAGCCCCTGCAGGGGAGGACTTTGTTTTCGCGGATGAAGCCCACGGCTTTATGTTGAAGGCGCCCCAATTTGACCTGCTCTACACCACTGGCGATTCCGGCCAAACTTGGACGGAACTCAGCGACCTGCCAATAACCGATGGCGCTGAAAGCTATCGGATAGGCTTGCCTGAATTCCACCCAGACGGTTACGGCATTTACCCAGTCTTCGCCTATAAGGGCGAGACCCTGCTCAAAACCAGTATCATGCAGTCCAACAACTACGGCCAGAACTGGTCTTTGGGCGCGGAAGACCCCACGCAAGTGGACCAGGCTCCAGGCAGCGAACCTTTCTTTCAACTGTTGCCGGATGGCAACCTTTCGCGTTGGAGCCAGATTCCCTCTGGGGGCGGAGCGCTGGCTGATAACGGTGCGCAATCCGATCAGAAGGCCCAGATCATCAACCTTTCAGCCTCGGGCACCAGTGATGCCTGGGGAACTTTCATCAGCGGCTTTTGCAACGCCCAGTTAGTGGTCGGGCAGGAGCAGTTGCACTGCTCTCAGGACCAGTTGCTGGGGGTTACGAATGATGGTGGCAAGACCTGGCAGCCTTTGCCGCTGCCAATTGCAGTCAGCAAAAGTAGTAAGTCGGTTCTCACCCGGGCACCTGAACCAAAAGATCCCCTGCCAATCGGCGGGTTGGAAGGCCCTCAAATCAAAGCCATCAACCCCACTGTCAAAGTGGCTGTTGGCCAGGGTTTCGATCAGTGTGAAATCCCGGGCAACGCTGCATTGGATGCGTGGCGCGATTCCAGCCCTTACAATGTGGTAAATCTGTATATTGGGGGCAGTGCCAGGGCTTGCAGCAACCGGGCACTCACTTACAGCAAAGTGTCTTATATGTACAACAATGACTGGACCTTCATCCCAACCTGGGTTGGTCCACAGGCTCCCTGCACCGATTACCGGAGCCACATGAGCGACGACCCGACAGCTGCTTACCAAGAGGGTGTGGATAATGCCAATCAGGCCATGGCTAAGATGTACGAACTTGGACTTACCGATGCAAATGGCCAAGGCGGCGTGGTTTATTATGATCTTGAATATTACGTTGGGAATACTGCCTGCCAGACCGCTGTGCGCAGCTTCTTTGAAGGCTGGAATGAACGGCTGCACCAATTGGGTGCGCTTTCAGGCGCGTATGGGGCTTCCTGCCATTATTGGTCTACCAACCAGCCACCCCAAAATTTGAGCAACCTGGCAAGCCTCACTAATCGACTGGATGCAGTTTGGGTTGCCAAATACATCTCAACACCCTATTACTACAATCCGACAGTCAGCGTCTGGGGGATTGCTTCCTGCTTCCCGGATACACTCTGGGCTCAGAATCAACGGTTGCGCCAGTATACGGGTGGCCATGATGAAACCTGGGGCGGTTACAAAATCAATATTGACAGCAATGTTCTACAGGGTCCAGTAACCTATCCAGCTATCGGCGACACGCTGGCACCCCAAACAAGCCTGAGCTTCAGCGGCGCCCCGGGGGAATCCGGCTACTACAAGAGTACTGGGACTGTGACTCTTACGACATTGGAAAGACAAAGCGGCGTTAAGGTCACCTATTATCAACTAAATGGCGGTGCTCTTACAGTTTATACAGCGCCTTTCGCGCTGACGGAAAACCGGGACTACACGATTGCTTACTATTCTGAGGATAATGCAGGAAATCGCGAGGCCGCTAAAACAGCCGTTATCAGTGTGGATAGCGTTCCGCCCACTACGTCGGTGCAGCTGCAGGGGCAACTCTCCAGTGTGGCATCCTGGTTTATCTCACCAATAACCCTGACCATTCAAGCTGCGGATAATTTCTCCGGAGTGGCGGTATCGCAGATGAATTTCAACGGTGGTGTCTGGACGGATTTGCCAGCGGGTAATACTGCGACTGTTTCTACCAATGGCGCTGATATGACCTTGGGCATCCGTTCCAAGGATAAGGCCGGCAATTACAGTGAGCCGATTTACAACAAGGTGTCCATAGACACCGAACTGCCAGTCAACCCCAATTTTGTTGACCCGCATTGCCAGGGGATGAATGGCGTAACCCAAGGCTTCTGCAACGACCCGGATTTCACCTGGTATGGCGCTTATGACAGTGGTAGTGGGCTCAAACTCTATGAGTTCTACTGGGGGGAAGACCCGAACGGGACGAACTCGAGCTTGCAACAACTGGCGAATGATAATCACTTCGACCCCGGGCCTGTGAATGATGGCAGCGTTACTTACCTGCGCATGCGCGTTCAGGATAATCTGGAAAAGTGGAGTGCCTGGCAGACCGTCTACACCTTGCGTTTTGACAGCCGCTTCACGAACTTCCTTTTCCTTCCGACGGTCAATAAATAAGCTTTTCAAAAGCCTGAAACCTTCCTTCCAGCCTGACCGTGCCTGCCTTTAGTTTATAATTGTGGGCTATGCAGAACCCAAAGAAACCTAACGCGCTACGATTGTTTTATGACCAACTGGACTTTAGTTGGAAATCAATCCGGGACTACATCCTGATAATTATTGGGGCCTTCCTCCAGGCACTAAGCCTGCGGCTTTTCCTGGTGCCCGCGCAATTGGTCAGCGGCGGTTTGAGTGGGGCTGGACAGATTTTACATTACTTGTATAACTGGCCGATTGGGCTGGTTGTTTTGCTGGGCAATATTCCGCTTTTTATCCTGGGTTGGCGTTACCTTGGCGGCCCACGTTTTGCCACACGCACCATTTTGGCGATTGTAGCCTTTTCGGGCTTTACGGACCTGCTGCTTTACCAAACCGGGCAATCCGCCTTTACACCTGACCCGTTCCTGAATACGCTCTACGGCGGCATCATGATGGGCGTTGGGCTGGGCATCGTCTACCGCGGCAGGGGTACCAGCGGAGGCACCGACATTATTGGACGCATCCTCAACCGTCAACTGGGATTATCCATCTCAATGGCTTACCTGGTTACCGAATCACTGGTAATCCTGGCGGCGGGGTTGTTCTTTAATTGGGAGATCGCTCTTTACGGTCTGCTGATGATTTATGTCAGCGGTATTGCCGCCGACCGCGTGCTCGAGGGTTCCAATGTCATCAGGGATGTCATGATCATCACTGAAAAAATGGAAGAAGTCAGCCAGGCTTTAATGAACGAATTGGAGCGCGGCACCACTATTATTAACGCCCGGGGCGGCTATTCCAAACAAGACCGACCCATCCTGTACTGCGTGGTCACCTCCTCCGAAATCATGCAATTAAAGACCATTGTGCACGATATAGACCCGGAAGCCTTCATGGTGATTGGTTCAGCCAACGAAGCCCTGGGGGAAGGCTTTAAGCCGCTGAGAGAGGCCAGACCGATTCCCATGCAAAAATTCCGTCCCGAACGTAAAGCAACTCTACCTGAATTACCCACGCTGGAAGAGAAAAAATAAAAGCATCTGATCCCCTTTGCATCGATTGGTTGGGAACGTGAACCAGAGAAGTGACGTCTTAACTAAGGAAGGCTCAATTATGAAACTAAAGTATCTGGCGGTTCTTTTCTGCCTGGTTGCCTTGGTAGCCTGCAAAACTCAAGAAGACGTAAAAAGCACGCTGCCACCACTGGAGACACAGGCCCGCCCTTCTGTAAAACTGGAGTTGGAAGAGCCTTTTTCTTTAAATATTTCCACCGGTGCGGACGAAGCAATCTCTACAACGAGCCCGATGGAGATCCGGCTAATTTCCGTTGAGGATAGCCGCTGCCCAAAGGATGTAACTTGTGTATGGGCAGGCATGGTGCTGGTCACTTTACAGGCCTCAGAACCGGGAAAGAATCAACTCACTTTTGAGCTTTCTCTGGGGGCTGGGAGCGAGGTAGAGAAGACTTATGCAAAGTGGAATGAGAATTACCTCGTTCTCAAAAGTTTGGAACCTTATCCGATTTCCACCGACAACCTGGATGCTAATGCACGCACAGTTACACTTGTCTTGACAAATACGAAGCCCTGATAGCGAAACTGCAATAGTTCTCGCTTCTCTGGAAGGGTTGCCGGGTCCAGCAAGAACAAGTTCAATACTTGGTAAAATTTAACCCTATGAAGCAAATTGAAGAAGTTCACATTCCGCCATGGATGGCTTCCGTCGTCCACTTCCAAACCAGCGATTTCATCAGCAACCCTTACCCCAAATTTGGGGAAGAGATTGAAGTGCGGGTACGCACACATCAAAACGTACCGCTGAAACAGTTGGTTTTGCGCACCATCCCTAATGGCGAACAACAGTTCACGGCCATGCAGGTGACCGCGGTCGGCAGCAATTACGCCACTTGGGCTTGCCGCATAACCCTACGCGAAGCCTCCAACCCGTATTACTTCATTCTTGACACCGATAGCGGCATTTGGTACCTGGATGCCTTTGGCGTGCACCAGGATTTGCCGATCACCGCCCATGCTTTCAAACTGCTGACGGATCAAAGCGAAATCCCCTGGCTGGCGAAGTCAGTTTTTTATCAGATCTTTCCGGACCGTTTTGCCAATGGCGACGAGTCCAACGATCCGAAGAACGAACATGACCCAATTACTGGCGGCTTCCGTACGACTTACCCATGGGGGCACCCCGTGGTTTCCAGCCGCGAGAATATTGCATTTTACGGGGGCGACCTCAAGGGCATCCAGGATCATCTGGACTACCTTCAGACACTGGGCATCAATGCTATCTACTTGAACCCGGTCTTTAGCGCCTGGACGAACCATCGCTATGACGTGCGCGATTATTTCAGCGTGGATTCCAACCTTGGCGGCGATGCCGCTTTGATTTCACTGGCTGAGGCATTAAAGACAGGGGGCATGCGTTATGTGCTGGATATTGTGCCCAACCACAGCGGGGTCGGCCATCCCTGGTTCCTTAAAGCCCGGCAGGATCCCGACTCTGAAGAAGCCGGTTTCTTTTATTTTGACGACAAAAGAGAAAACTACGTTTCCTGGATGGGCTTCAGGGCTCTTCCTAAATTGAACTTTCGCAGCCAGGCTTTGCGGGAACGCATCTTTGGGCAGGATGGAGTTTTCAGCTATTGGCTGAAGCCGCCTTTTAATGCTGATGGTTGGCGGGTGGATGTGGGCAATATGCTGGGCCGGCAAGACGCGGACCAGTTTTCAGACCTGGTGATCAGGGGTATCCGCCATGCGGTCAAAGCCACTAAGCCAGAAGCCTATCTTTTTGGTGAAAACTTCTACGAAGCCACCAGCCAACTCCAAGGTGATCAGTGGGATGGGGTGATGAATTACATGGGCTTTTCTGCCCCGCTCCTGGCCTGGCTCAAAGCACCTTCTACTGGCGCCATCGGCTGGAAGGAACAACTACACAGCAATGCACCCTGGCAGACCGCCAGTCTTGTTAAAACCTGGATGGAGCATCTGGCCGCCATTCCCTGGTCCATCGCGTTGCAGCAATATAACCTGCTTGGCGGCCATGACACCCCCCGGGTACGCACCATTCTTGAGGGGGATGACGCGCTTTTGCGTCTGGCATATATTGTGCTTTTCACCTTCCCTGGGGTGCCTTCAATCTTTTATGGTGACGAAGTTGGCCTGATGGATCAGGAAAGTTTTGGCTCCCGGGTGTGTATGCCGTGGGAGGAAGAAGCCTGGGATCGGGATATACTGGCGTTTATGAAGCAATTGGTTGCCTTGCGCAAAAGCAACAACTGCCTGGCCTATGGAGCGTTCCAGATTCTATATTGGGAAGATGACCTGTTGGTCTATCAAAGGGAACTGGCCGGCGAACACATATTTGTAACGCTCAATCGCTCGGATGCAGTCTTTCCGACAAAAACCCTCTCCATCCCCGAAGCTGGTATTGGTTCCTGTCAATTCCGGGATTTCCTGGGTGAAGGGCGAGCTAAAGTTGAGGGCGGCGTGCTCACCTTGCCGGATTTGCCCAAGGGCGGCATCATTTGGTTGCCTGACTTGGAGGATAAACCTCGGCTATAATTGGATTATGATGAGCGGGACATAATCTATGGATCTATCTATTTGTATCCCTACGCTGAACGCGTCACCATATTTGAAAGCTTGCCTTGTATCGGTCAAAGCCTTTACCAAGGGCATTTCTTATGAGTTGATCGTGGTCGACAACGGCTCATCAGATGATACGGTGGCGATGATTCAGCGCGATTTTCCGGAAGCGATTCTCATCCGCAATGAAACCAATACCGGTTTTACCCGTCCGATGAACCAGGCGCTTCGCCTTGCCCAGGGTGACTACCTGCTTTCCCTTAATCCGGATACGTTGTTAAAAGAAGATGTGTTTGGCCCACAGTTAGCTTACCTGCGCGCCCATCCCGAGGTGGGGATTTCGATCCCGAAGGTGCTGAATGAAGATGGCAGTTTTCAGCACCAGTGCCGGCGCGGGGAGGCCACGGCGCTAGAAGCATTCGGTTATCATCTGCGCCTGGGAAAACTCTTCCCCAAAAGCAAGGTGTTGAATGGTTATTTGCAGTCCTGGTTGCCGGAGGATGAAATTGCGGAGGTCAAGGCGGTTTCCGGCTCTTGCATGGTCATAACGCGAGCCTGTTACATTGCGGTGGGGGATTTTGATGAAAAGATTTTTGCCTATCAGGAAGACAGCGATTACTGTTTTCGAGCGAGGGAAAAAGGCTTCAAAGTGATGTACATGCCTGTTTCCGAGATCATTCATTTTGGGGGACAAGGCGGCTCAAAGGAGCAGCGCTTCAAGTCGATCTGGAACTGGCACCTTTCCTATTTTTATTACTACAACAAACACCTGGCCAAGCGCAATTTCTTCCTATTGAACTGGCTCTTTTACCTGGTCATGGGTGCGAAATTGGTATTCGCTTTGCTTAAGAACTTGTTCAGGACTAAAAATTGACCATCATTAAACAGAAAATGACCCTGCTCGGACTCGAACCGAGAACCTAACGCTTAAGAGGCGCTTGCTCTGCCAATTGAGCTACAGGGCCATTACGGTGCCTATTATAGCACCCGGGTAAAAAAATCTCTGGCAACCAGAGATTTTCAAACTTCAGCTCCCCGGAGAGGACTTGAACCTCTAACCTAGCAAGATAATGTTCAAGCCTTGAAGCTACACATATTAAGTTATTAATCGATTACTTCTAGCTTAAGATGTAACAAAGAAACAATAGTTTACTCTAAAACACTTAAAAATGTCAATTGATATTTTCTCATAAGATCGATTATCGAAACCAAGCGGATAAAAGCTTCATTTCAACTCGGCTATAAAATCAATCTATTAAAATAACGGATTGGCTCAGCGGCAGCGGCGGGGCAGGCGAGACTCTTCACATTACCGCGCCTTTTCTAGCAAAACGCACCTGCGCGGAGCGGCAGAGCCGCTGTCCGACTGGAGCCGGTGTTGGGCCGTGTAGTGATGCTACTTACTATCTCCTCGATAAAAAGCCCGTTGTTCGATCCTTGATTTAATGGCGGCGACTTCTCCCCTTAGCGAAGATGCATGCAAAGGCCAGTCGTACACACCAGATAATGCGATGTCCCAGCATTGATCTAAGTAGGAAGCGAAAATAAGCGCTCTGTCCAAACGTTCCTCGATCGTATTGACGGCCTGTATCCTATTACGGAACTCCGAGTCAATTATCGGAGTATCCACAATTACAGCGTCTACATATGTAAACATGTTAGCGAGCTTCTTGGCAGTATATGCGCCGGATGACGAGACTCGAAATCGATCCGCTGGCGTATTGGGTTGGAGGTTTGGTGATGCAATCAGATCTTTGTTTACAACCCTTTCGATTGCTGATTGGATTTGTCGCTCGGAGAAACCCAGGCCTTGTAGGTAATGATAAATATCCTGTAATGAAACGAAACCTTCGTTGCCTCCAACGACGCCAGTGCGTTCAACAAATGAAATCAACAATAGAGTCAAAAAATGTTCTCGCCGGTCGTTAGAAGTAATGTCGTATACATTCAGAATGGAGGCATCTAGCGGAGCAAAATATTCATTGTCACGGAAGATTACTGCTCGGAGGAATTCGTGCAAGGGTAGGGTATACCGATCAGTCTCACCAATAATTCGGAATATTTTCTCGCTGTCGACGTGGCCGCTTCCAACAAATGCAACTATGAAATCCAAAGCCTTACGTAAGTTTCCGTTGCTCATATTGTCGACGAATCGTATGATTTCATCGGAATTGTCAAATGCTTCACCGAGCATTTCAATGTAATTTTCAAGTTTTTCAGAATTCACAGTAACGCCTTTGGGGAAGCTGAGCAACCTGCCCGAAGCTTTAAGCTGTTCTAGGGCGTAACGAAGCCGTTTTTGAACAACCCTATCTACTCGTGGGGGATCTATTACAAATACGCGCGGTTGGTAGGCAGACAAAGATCCTGATGCTCTAGAATGGGCGAATGTATCTGGGCGAAGTGCAACGAAGGTGGTAACTGGCCAAGTCTGAGCCAAAGACTGAGCAATAAGGAACACCTGTTCTTGGAATTCAAGTGGTCGCTGGTCAACGTTATCGAGGAAAATCACAACTTGACGCTTTTGTGCACTTACTATGTGCTGAATACACGATTTGAGATGTTGTTCGGGCGTGCTTAACAATTTGGAAAGATGATCGATTTCTTTCGTCTGGAAGGTAGCTGGGTCTTTTTCGCGGAGGTCGCTGTATATACCTTTGGAAAATCTTATTAGTTCGGAATGATAAACGCCCCTCACAAAATTACGCTCTTGAATGTCAATTGAGTAGATGTCTCTTAGCTGTCGCTCGAATTCTCCCATTACGTACTGAGATAATTCTTGCGCCAAGGCAGGTTTGTTGCCGAAATCCAAGTAGAGAACAATTGCCTCCTTGAGAGCATCTTTTGCATCTACTAGAATGAGATGTCTCGTGAACATTGATTTGCCAACACCTATATCACCAATAAGAATAATGGGGCGTTGGCTTAGACTTGCAGCAAGGAGATCTTCTTTGAGTTCAGGTTGCACGCCTTTCTTGGTGCGAACTGGTTTGACGGTAACTTTAGTTTCCTTCTCAAAATAGCTTGTATAACGGGAACTGAGAATTTCTTTACTGACAAGCGCATATTGTGAAAGAGCACCGCTTTCACAATATGTCTCGCGAACGAACTCCTCTTCATGCTCGGGCATACGGGTGATATCCTCTAGAAAAAGGCCACCTAAAATCTGTAATTCTGCTGCAACGGGGTTTCTATTTTTATAACCGGGATAATCAAGGATTTGGCTCGACAGCTTCTCGGGGGGTGGAGTCACAGATTGTTCTAAAAGGAGTGTGAATATTAATCGGGAATCCAGCCCGCTTGGGGACAAGGAATTCCATAGGTTTTTGAATGCGCTTCTCATCTCAGCGAGCGACTCGAATACTATGGCCAACCCATCCTCTGGGGGTATTCCATCCTGTCTATTACTGATGAAAACAATTAACTGATGCCCATTCGCAACTGCACCAAGAGGGATTCCTCGCGTTTGGCAATAGCCCATCGCTTGCTGTATTGCTAACTTTATATCATCGCTCATTTCATAGAGTGTCTTAATTTTATACTTCAACTTGCTTGAGCCAGCAGGCAGTTCGAAGTACTTTCCCTCGCGTTTGGCCTCAATCACCAACCGCTTGGCCGGGATGCCGATTTCGTAATCAGAGTATTCGCCTTCGTGAAACTGTTCTACATCTATTTGGTTGACAGGCCATCCAAGGCAATCTTGTAGTAAGCGGTCTATCAATTGGAATCTGGTGGCGGCTTCGTTACGCGTGAGATAGGCATTGTTGTCTTTGGCCCACTGGATGAGAGCATCAAAATTTAAGAGTGCAGTTTCGTAATCCATAGCTGTATTCTCCATCGAACTTAATCAAACTCATCAAAGAGACTTGCACGTAAAAGATAATTTACACGGCCCAACTAGTAGATATACTGCAAATAATCTGTATAACAAGAAAATCTAGTATGATATACGGTTCCATATAATGTTAGACCATAGTTCTAATATTCACAATTTTCTAATTTACAAACTCTATTTTTATTAATACCTTTAAGCTTCTGATAAGGTGGCTTATCGAAACCTATTAAGGTAATTCTCGAGAATTGTTATTAATCACCTTTCAGTTGACTTTCTTGCTTGATTTAACCTTATGTTTATTAAGGAGCCAAATCATCAATGATTGGTAAATTATTTTGTTCTATACAGTGAAAAATAATTCTTCTTAGCAATTGAGCAGAATCATGGACACTTTCTTGGGGATTTTTAATATCTCCCGCTCCATGAACAGCTATGGAACGTTGATTGTAGAGGACTTTAACTTTCTTAAAGATTAATTTCTTATTCTCTTCATTATCTCCTTCAAGAAAACGAGAAATATATAAACCTAATCTAAACGATAATTCACTATTAATATTAAATAACCCTTCTATACCGGACCATAATAATGCTAATTGTGCAAATGCAAGGGAATGCCAATGATAAGTGGCGAGACAATGGACAGCATGAGAAAATCTGGGTTGATCAAGCAAATTTCTACCATTAGAAAAATTTTCCTTTAACCACTTTATATCTTCTTCTTTTAGAAAATATACAGACCTTGATATTCCTCGAAGATGGTGATTCGTTACTAGAAAATTACATGTGTTGGATATTTCTTCTGCGGGTTTGTCACATTGAAAATTGCAAACGGAATCACAATTAAATAATGCACTTAACAACACAATATCCCATAGTGAGTTCCACGCCTTTTTCGCTAGTAGTTCAGGACTCTCGGAAACAATATGTAACTGGCTATTAACAAGCCAAAGGAATATTAATGCTAATCCAAATTCACCAGAGTCTTTTGATAAGCCTGCAACAATGGATTGTTTAACTGTGACATTAGCCGGTAGTAATTCAATGTTTCTTCCTAAATTTACTCTTTCGTATACACCAAGCCCATTAATATAAAGGTAAGTGTCTTTACTCATACCAGATATTTTCATAAACTAATGCCTCATTTTATTAAATCTTATTTAATTCTTTAATAACCTTTGTAATCGGAAATAATTCTATTTAAGCAAAGATTCGATGTTCTTTCTAGCCTCTGCTAATTGCCCCATCATAGATTCCATCGATTCATAATAGGGTAAGAACAATTCGTAAAATTCTGATACTGCTTCCATTTGTTTTTCTTTATCTGTTGTATTCTGCATCTCAAAATTTATTTGGGTCAGTTCTTATCGAACCATTGTTTCTGAAAGTACTCTAATTACTTCTTTTCCATCTTGATAGGCATTTACCACTTCTGAAAAGGTTGCATAAGAAGGGGATTTACCCTCATGTGCAAATTCGTTTCTCCATGTTATAAGGTTTCTATAAGAATTTAAGATATCTCTGTGGTGAGTTATCAAGTAAGCTTTTTTTACAGAGGCAACTTTTCGATTAAATCGATTTAAATATCGATCCCCAAACCGGGGAATATAATCGCTTTTCAAATCTTCTAGTTTAATTCGGCCATTTATTCTCTTAAAATAGCGCCTGGTAAATTCTCCAAATGACTTCCCCTTTTTATTAGCAAATGAGATAAATATTTCTTTTATTGCTAATTCGTAAACGGTTACGCCGGCAATGGTTATAAAGGCAACGTATTTAACTTGGATCATTGGATTTGAAATAGCTGGCACAATACTTGAAAGAGAATTTATTAAATCATCTGCATGGACAAAATGTCTTCTATAAGGCATTTAGTCCACCAATATATGAGATTTAACCACTTCAATTCTTGCTAGAACAGTTTTAGTGTCGGTAGTATTTGATGTTGTACTTTCTTTAAAAATATCGTTATTTTTAAGTCGTAAGAAATTATTTTCAAGGTTTTCAAATTCATTCTTATCTATATTTTCAATTATTACCGACATTATAGAATCTAAAGCCGAAACATTTAATGGTCCTCTTAAATGAAATGGTTTTTCGCCAAGCTTATTTGCCACCAAACTTGCAGCTAATTCAAAATTTCTGAAAAATTCTTTTATTCTTTTTGAATTTCCTCTTCTATTAATTTTCATTTCGTCATTAAGAAAATTTTTCATCGGTTTTTCATAATTAGAAATATTGTTTACAAGGGAGAAAAGACGAAGTACAAGTTCAACATCTTTTTGACGTTTATCGAGATCTTTTTGACCTAGGATTATTCTCCAATCCAGATTTTTATTTGCTTCTATTAATTGTTGATTAAATTCTCCTCGAAATACAACATTCCTAATTTCTTGAGGACTCAATGCAGTTCCACCAGTATTTAGTCTTTCAAAGATATGAAATGCACAACTGCTATCTCCCTCTGGTTTAAGTTGTCTTATATTAATTACTCTTAATACTGCTTGTTTTACTTTACGTTGATCGGAATCATCTAGATCTTCGAAACGCATATTTTGATATGGGCTAGCATCAGATAATCCATATAAACGAAAAACACGTTTCTTACCTCCTGAATCTTCTTCTCCAAATAAACCACTTATGAAAAAGATGGTACTCAATAATCTTTGTTGCCCATCAATTACTAAATTTTTATTTTGGTCATCGATATAAAAAAATAATGGAGGTATTGGTAAACCAGTCAAGATTGAATCTATTAGTAGAGAGGCTTGTTTTATAGTCCATACATATTTTCGTTGGTAATCAGGAATTTCAATGTCGTCATTTTCCCACATATCATATAACACTGAAACTGTATAATCTGAAGGGTATGTTGCAATATCATATTCCTCAGTAGTTATATCATCCTCAATTTCATCATCCACAATTAACCCATTTATATCTTCTTCCATTTTTAACTCCTAGTAACCGTATAGTAACTTTTATTCGGCCTGCTACGTTATTATTCTATAAATTAAGTTTGTCTACATTTTCCAAAATCTTTTTTTCATTGGCTTTTTTTGTTATTTCAACTTGCTGCCGAATATATTCAAGTGCGATATGCTTTTGGATATCAGGTAATTGAAAAAAGAGAAATAATAATTCCTCATCAAGTTGAGAAAGTTCTTCTTTTTTAATAATGACCCTAGGAGGGAAAAAATAACTTATTGGTTTGTCATAATGTGCAGCAATAAAACCCAGGTCCGAAGCGTTAATTGCTACCCTACCGCGTTCCATATCAGAAATGGTCACTCTAGACTTATTTAGTACCCCAGCCAGGTCTTCCTGGGATTCCTTTGCGTTAAGTCTTGCTTGCCTTATTTTTTCCCTAATTAATTTATTCACCGTATCATTAATGTTGGATGGCTTGAACATATTAACCTCTGTCGAATTTCTCTACTCTTGTGTAGCATTATACGAAATTTCCTCCTAGCCTGATAGTCGCATTATGCTACGTGACAGTAGTTAATCCCGACGTCTTTCCTGTGAATCATACATAAGAAATCTTTTCAAAGCAGGAAACCAAACTTAATAACTTGCCATCGAACCAAGAGCGCATAACGAGGCGATCACAGGCGACATGAGAACAACCTTGACGGTCAAGTTACCTGGGGAAAGAGGTAAACCCGGGAAATCGGGAAAACACCTGTACAGTATTTCGGAGATATAAAAATATAAATGGCTTTACAAGATGCTTTTGTAACTATTGACAACAAACATCTTCATAATTCGCCCAAAAAGGGATTTTTCTTAGCACTTAGAAGGATGTTGAGAAGTTGATAAAAGGGCACTGAAAGATGGATTTGTGGCAGCGCAGCTGGATAATAGGAATTGTAAATGCGGTACCCAAAAAAAAGGAGATCTAGCTTCACCAATGTAACAAAAAATGGGCCCGGAAGGATTCGAACCTTCAACCAAGCGTATTTAGGCTCAAATCCAGATAGGATACATTTTTACTCTATTGGATATATAGTTCGGCATCGAAACATTAGAGATGTTATTCTTAAACTAAAATAGAGTGACAATTTGAAAGAAAAATGCTTTCGGATTATCGTTGAAATTTTCAGAACTAAAAAAAACTTATTTACTTTTTATTTGTCGAAGGTTTTTTAGGTGCAGGTACTTTGTCAATTTCTTTTACTGTTGTTTTTGGATGCTCTTTTGCATATCTCTCAGTTGTATATGTACCAGTGTCAGCTCTTCGATATCTTGTTTGAGTTTTAGTCATAACCATATCCTTTTTAATAATTATATCAAATGAAAAAGACTCCTTCTGAAATCCATTGTTACAAAATAGGTCATTTTTTGATGTAAAAGTGTCGGGACGAAAGGATTTGAACCTTCGACCTCACGGACATACAAAATTATCCGAATTGGTATACGAATCATATGGTTTTGACCTTAAATACTCGAACTTCAAACCTAGCGGAAGTCAATTCGGTTCTTGAAGGTGGACACTTTTACTAATAAGATAAAGGGGCTTATGACTAAGCGGATAACTACGCTATTTTATTAGGTTACAATTTATTTGTTTGAAAAACAATTATTTACATTTAAATTAAACGATAAATGTACGCGTCTTCGATAAGAAAGCCATTAATGATGTTCCTAGTAAATCGAATTCCAGAAATGCCTTCGCCTGTATTAATGGCAGTTCTAAGTAGAGAAATAAAATCATCCGAGCTATCGATTAACTTAATATTCATTAATGAGAGATTCAGGTCTGGATTTTGATGAAGAATGGGGAATAAGCTCTTATATGCTTTTTTTGGACCTTTAGTATCTAATCCAGGAATCCCTATTAATAGTATCCAATATAAATTGTCTGGAAAATAAATCCAAAGTGCTGCCTTAATTAAAAAATTTTTCTTATCAAGAATTGTAATCAATTCTTTCCCCGATGTTATCATTTCAGATGTTAACGAATTTCCTACCAGCATATCTTCAACCATTTCATTACTCCATAACTTCGTGACGTGATAGCAGATAATAAATCCTTTGCGGTTGTTGGTGGAATTGACTTGATATACCTTGTTTTTTCAGACCAGTCTTTAACAACTGCCCAATTTGAAGTAAATTCAGGAATTTGATTCATAGCATTGAAGCTTTTCCAAAGCCCGGCTGAATTAATAAGTTGAACTAAATCGTGAGTATAAATTTTATTTTCATAATTCTTCTCGGGGAAATCATATCTTTTCACATTTTTAGCAATACAAGCCTTAAGTGCACATTCAACTGAATAACCTGCAAGATAATATGAACCTTCATAGCATTGATTATCAAGAAGGAACTTGGCTTCTTTCAATCGAATAATTGACAAAGATTTAAAATCATCCCTGTTCATAGTTTTGTTTTGCCCCTTGGAAACCGTTAGCTTTGAACTTTTTCTATATTTATTATAAATCCTGTTATCGAAACCTAGCGGAAGTAATATTTACTCTTGTAGGTAGACGAATTTCATACTACCAAAGTCGGGATTTATTGTTTCATATATCCAGCAAATGATATTGATGTCAGGAATAACGAGAAAAGTATTTCCTCGAATTACTTTTGTATATATAATAAAGTTGATATGGGGATAATCTTTAATTTGGAAATTGCCTAATAGTAAATTGCATACTAATTAAGGAGCAATTGCATGCCACGATTAACTGAACAAGAACAGCAGGATATCATTCGTTACTTAGAAGCCGATAAGCCGCTCCCCGACAAATACCGTTTCCTTCTATTTGGCGACAAGCGCGAGGTGGAACTGGTCTGGAATGGAAAGACGAATGAGGTATGCAATACGGTTCTTCCATTTCAAGTCATCGAGCAAGTGGATGAGCCGCGGGCAGAGAAACCGGAAGATACTGGTCTGCAGTTGGACCTTTTCGATGCGCGAGGGCGCCAGCTCAAGGGTTGGACCAACAAGCTCATCTGGGGTGACAATAAGCTCATCCTTTCCAGTTTGAAGAATGGCCCCATGCGCGAAGAGATCGAAGCCCAGGGCGGTATCAAACTGATTTATATTGACCCGCCCTTCGATGTCGGCGCGGATTTTAGCATGGATATTGAGATTGGAGATGAAACATTCACAAAGAAACCCAATATCCTTGAAGAGATTGCCTATCGCGATACCTGGGGAATGGGGTCGGATAGTTTTCTTTCAATGATTAGTGAAAGACTTAAGATTATGCATTCTCTCTTGGCAGAAAATGGCAGTATATATATTCATTGCGATTGGCGATTAAACTCAGTCCTAAGGATTTTGTTAGGTGAGATATTTGGACAAAATAATTTTCTTAATGAGATAGTTTGGCAAAGAACCTATTCCTCAAAGGCTCAGTCAAGAGGCTTTGGGAAAATTCACGAAAGCATATTGTTGTATTCGAAAAGTGAGGAATTAATTCAAAATCAGCTTTATCTTAAACCCGATGAGGATTATATTGAAAAATATTTCAATAAGATTGATGAAGATGGCAGAAGATATCAGTCTGTAAGTTTAACTCAAAAAGGATCAGGACCGCCAAGGAAATTTGGGGACAGAACAATCGAACCGCCTATTGGTATGCATTGGATTTGGGGTCAAGACCGTATTGATAAAGCGATGAAAGAAGGGAGAATTGCTTTCACTAGTAACGATTTTCCAAGATTAAAAAGATATGCTGATGAGTGGTCAGGAAGAGGGAAACCATTGCATGATATTTGGAATGATGAGGAAGTAGGACCTTTAAATTCATGGCATTCAGAAAACCTTGATTATCCAACCCAGAAGCCTGAGGCACTTATAGAAAGAATAATTCTAGCATCTTCAAACGAAAATGATCTTATTGCTGATTTTTTTGTTGGCTCTGGTACAACAGCAGCAGTTGCTGAAAAACTTGGTCGCAAATGGATTGTCTCGGACTTGGGAAAATTTTCTATTCATACTACAAGAAAACGCATGATCGGTGTCCAGCGAGAGCTAAAGGAAGAAGGTAAGGATTACCGCGCTTTCGAGATCCTCAATATGGGTAAATATGAACGCCAACATTATGTTGGGGTTAACCCCAATCTACGAGAAGAAGAAAAACGACAACAGCTTGAAAAGAAGGAAGCTGATTTTCTGGAGTTGATCCTGCGGGCTTACCAATCGGAAAAAGTGGAAGGGTTTACCACTTTCCACGGCAAGAAAGACGGCCGTATGGTCTCGGTTGGTCCGGTCAATCTTCCCGTGACCAGATTGTTTGTTGAGGAAGTCATTCTAGAATGTCGTCAGAAACATATCACACGCGTGGATATCCTTGGCTTTGAGTTTGAGATGGGCTTGTTCCCGAATGTGTTAGATGATGCCCGCGAGAAAGGCATTGATATCGCGCCCAAATACATTCCGGCGGATGTGTTTGATAAGCGCGCGGTGGAAAAGAACCAAGTCGTATTTCATGATGTGGCTTATATCGAGGTAAAACCACATGTCAATAAAAATAGTGTAGCGGTTGAATTGACAGATTTCTCGGTGTTTTATTCTCAAAGCTCGATTTCTTTTGCTGAGGAGAATTTGAAGAACAAAGCTAGCAAAATTGTTGCCGAAAAAGGTCAGATCATCAAGGTTAGTAAGGATAAGGATGGAATAATCTCGCGAGAAACCCTAACCAAAAAATGGACCGATTGGATTGATTATTGGGCGGTGGATTTTAATTTTGAAAGCAAAAGGGAGATCATTCGCGTTGAGCGCGAAGCACTCCATCAAGTTAGTGCTCCGGGGTTGGAACAGCCCAGACAAGTTGCACTTCCCGAGTTTGAAGAAGTATGGACAGGCGATTATATTTTTGAGAACGAATGGCAGTCATTCAGGACAAAAAAAGATCGTTTACTAGAATTGAAAAGCATCTTCCATGAATGCCTCCCAGGACGGCGCAAAGTAGCGGTTAAAGTGGTAGATATATTCGGAAATGACACCATGACCATTATTGATGTGACCATAGGAGGGAAATAAGATGGCTTTGCATCCTGACTTTCCTTCGTCTCCACATGTGATCCTCGATCCTTCCATTCGTTGGTTCCCGGCGGATGAGACCTTACGCGAAACGAGCATGGATAAACTCATGCCGCCGCTTGTTACTTCATTGAGAAAAGAAGTAAAAAAATGGCGGGATAGTGGCTATTCTGGCGCTTCCGACACGAGTCGCAGTTTATTGAATTGGTGGTTTACAAAGAAACATATGCTTACGATGTCGGATGGGTCGCTCTCTGAATTCCAGTATTATTTTGCCCAGCGTGAGGCGCTTGAAACGGTCATCTATCTCTATGATGTTGTAAAGGTGAAGGATAAATTTGATCTCATGCGTTTTGATAGTGCTGGGGTTGTTTCTGCTGGTTTGTTCGATGAGGATTGGAGGCGCTTTGTAATTAAGATGGCCACTGGTTCCGGTAAGACCAAAGTACTCAGTTTGGTTTTGGCATGGAGTTACTTCCATAAACTATATGAACCCGATTCCCAACTTGCGCGTAACTTCCTTATGATCACACCCAATATTATTGTGCTAGACCGTGTCTATCGGGATTTTCAGGGATTGAACATTTTCTTCCAGGACCCGGTACTGCCTGATAATGGTTTTGATGGCCGTGATTGGCGTAATGATTTTCAATTAACCTTGCATGTCCAGGATAATGTCAATATCACCCGGAAAACAGGCAACATCTTTCTAACCAATATTCATCGGGTATATGCGGGTAACGAAATCCTGCCTTCGCCTGACGATGAAGATACCATGGAGTATTATCTCGGCAAAAAGCCTGTCGGCGCCACGACCGATAGCAAAGTGGATCTTGGTATGATCGTGCGGGATATTGACGAACTGATTGTGCTCAATGATGAAGCACACCATATCCATGACCCGCGTATGGCATGGTTTAAATCCATTCAGGATATCCATAATCAACTCAAGCAGAAAGATACCTTTCTATCGCTGCAGGTAGATGTGACAGCTACCCCAAAGCATAACAACGGCGGGATTTTCGTACAAACTATAGCAGATTATCCCTTGGTCGAAGCTATTTCACAAAATGTGGTTAAACATCCTGTCCTTCCTGATGCGCCCAGCCGTGCAAAACTTACGGAAAAACAGAGTGCAAGGTTCACCGAGAAATATGAGGATTACATTCATCTTGGGGTGATTGAATGGCGTAAAACATTTGATGAGCATATCAAACTTGGTAAAAAAGCGGTCTTGTTCCTCATGACGGATAATACACGTAATTGCGATGATGTGAAGGAGTTTCTTGAAAGCCGCTACTCAGACCTTAAAGATGCGGTGCTGGTCATTCATACAAAAGAGAACGGCGAAATTTCTGAAAGCCAATCCGGAAAAAGTAAAGAAGAGATGGATTTTCTCAGAGAACAGGCCAATGCTATAGATAGTATGGACAGTCCGTATAAGGCGATCGTTTCAGTCATGGTGCTTAAAGAGGGCTGGGATGTTAAGAATGTGACTACAATTGTCGGATTAAGGCCTTACGGTGCACCCTCGAATATTCTACCGGAGCAGACCCTCGGGCGTGGGTTGCGCAAGATGTATCCTGGTGAAGTAGAAGAATATGTTAGTGTTGTTGGCACAGACGCATTTATGGAGTTTGTTGAAAGCATTCAGAATGAAGGCGTTATTCTTGAACGGAGACCGATGGGCCCTAATACGCAGCCGAATGCGCCGTTGGTAGTGGAAATTGACAATGAAAATGTTAAGAAGGACATTGACAAGCTGGATATTGAGATCCCTTTATTAACTCCTCGTATTTATCGTGAGTACAAGAATTTAACCGATCTGGATGCGGCCAACTTTAAATTCCAGGAGATCACTTATCAACAATTTAGTGAAGAGGAAAAGCGCCAGATCGTCTTCAAAGACATCACAACCGGTGAGATCTCGCATGTGACTGAATTGGATACCTCCGATGTGACTGATTACCAGAGCGTGATTGGGTTTTTCACTCAAACCATTATGAATGATCTGCGCCTTGTCAGTGGGTATGATGTGCTCTACGGAAAGGTAAAAGCATTTATAAGGGACAATCTATTTGGAAATTCTGTTGATTTGGAAGATGCGAATACGCTTCGAAACTTGTCAGAACTCGTCGCGACACGCACAATCATTGAGACATTCAAGAAAGTTATCAATGATCTCACTGTACAGGATAAAGGAAATGCAGAGATCCGTGACCACATAAAGCTGCGAAATACCCGGCCTTTTGTTGTCAAAGACCAGGGTTATGTTGTCTCAAAGAAAAGCGTCTTTAATAGAATTGTTGGAGATAGCCACTTTGAACTGCAATTCGCCGCTTTCCTTGAGGATTGTGAGGACATCATTTCCTATGCAAAAAACTATTGGGCTGTGAATTTCAAACTGGATTACGTCAATGCGGACGGCGATGTTTCTAATTATTATCCAGACTTCATTGTTAAAGTTTCGGAAAAAGAGATAGTTATCGTTGAAACAAAAGGACAGGAAGATCTGGATGTGCCTTTGAAGATGGAACGGTTGAAATTATGGTGCGAGGATATTAATAATCTCCAGGACCAGGTCAAGTTTGATTATGTCTTTGTTCCCCAGGAAGATTACGAACAATATCGACCGCAATCATTCAAGAGCTTGATGGAGGGGTTTGTCGAATATAAGTAGAAATCATATAATTTAAGACTAATTAATCTTAGAAAAATTGATTATCTTTATAAGTCAATAATTTTTCTGTATACTGATCAATATAAATTAAAAAATGATTCTTATAAGAGTGCTTATCGAAACCAAGCGTATTAAAGCGGAATTACTAAAGGTAATAGATTGACTAAGGTTGTTTATTCGATATAGAACCAGAAAATTATCGCCGAGGACAATAATTCTAATTTATCAAATTATCAAATTGATTTTTAATCAATGAGAAATCTTGATTTCCTGAAGTTTTCTCTCTGTCTACAACTAATGCTTTCAAATCGGAATCATCTAATACAATAATGTATCCTCTTTGATCAATCGCGGTATCTCTACATCTTTCTAAGAACAGGTTCTTATCATCAAACGATCTGCAAACTAAAATACCAACGGTCCCCCGACTAGGTGAGAATCTTCCGCTCAGTTGATCGAGTTCAGGGTTTCCAATTTCACCAGAATAGTTTTTACATTCAATAAAAATGTTTGGGGATGGAAAGTGCATAGATAACCACTTAAAAAATCCATTACTGGCAATGTTAGTATAGGAAATATCAATCCTTTTTCGACCTTTGTGAATCTTCACCTGGGCAATCGGATTCGTAAGCGAAGGATAAAAAATAGTTGTAAAGAATGCTTCTATTGCTTTTTCATAAGCTATTGCTTCTTTATTCCCAGGGACAATTGAAATGACATTTCTTAATAATTCTTCCCAATCAGGTAATGCAGTGCTTTCTACATCTGAAAATTCAGAGTGATCCAAAGGTGGATTGACAATTGCTTTCATATCATTACGATATCTCGCAAGTACCTCTGGATTTTCCATTGTTAGTCTAACAATAGCAGATTTTCCAGTACCATATTTTGCTTTTAAATCCTTTGAGGTAACTCTTCTAACCCCATTTTTTAATAAGTGAACTAGTTCTGTGTTCGCATTTAGTTCATTAACACGCAATTGATCTAATAAATAGTTTGTGTAATAATCATCAACGTTATATTCCATTCTTCTTCTTACAATCATTTTAGGAACAAGCAATAATTTTTTATTTTCTGCAATAGGTAACCTTGTTAACAATGTTAACCATTGCTTATTTAACGAATCCCAAATCGGACCAGGATAGACTCCATCTATCAATGGTATCTCGTAGTAGTCAGCCATTTGTTGGGTATATTTTATTAAGGATCCACGTATGATATTTGTTGTTATGTCTGAAACGATATCTGATGATATTCCATAAATCATTAGGATAGTATCTTCAAGGTCTTCTAGTAAACCGCTTTTTACTGCCTCACTATGGCTTAATGATTCCCAGACAGATTGAGATGAAATAGGGCCTAAAGCCTTACCTTGAGATACTCCCCTTGATAATCCTAAATGTGTTTCATTTGGTTCCCGCAGAACATTTAATAGCCGAATTGCATGTGCTTTATTACCATCGTGAATCGCGTCTAAAACAGTTTTAAAGTAATTCTGAATATTTGCCACACATTCCTGCGTCCATGCACTATCCATAAATCTGATAGCATGAGGATCAATAAAAACAGGTAAGTCTCTATTAATGTCAACATCCACAAAATCGAGATTAGGTTGAGTTCTTTTTAATTTATAGTAATCAGAGATTCTCATCTTTACCTACCTTCATAATATCTATAAAAACATTACGAATAGAATTCACCTATTGCATTTATCTGTGCAATTACCTTTTGAAGATCCTGCTGATTAAGCTTTCTAGCTTTAAATAATAAATCTTGTTCCAAGACCGATAGACTGTTATTCTCTGTTGGATGTAAAAAGTCCATTGAATAGAAATACTGAATAGGTTTATTCAATGCGAGACTTAAATAAACAATTTCTTCTGCTGATACTGACCTTCTCCCCGATTCAATTAGTGAAATTGATGCTTGGTTAAAGTATGCGCTCCATGCTAAATCGTTTTGGCTCATGCCTGCTTCAATTCGTGCTTGACGGATTAAATCACCCAGAGCCGTTGTAAATTTGTTTGGAAGGTTGCGCTTATCTGATTTCATCAATTCGGGAAGGTTGATCATAATAACCTCTTGACAGATATTAGATATTCTAATATAATTTTATTAGCTAATCTAATGTTATTAGAATTTATATTAGATTTCAATAATACATTGAAATATTGCTTTTTACAAGTGGGAAACCGAACGGTTTCACACTTCCTACCTGCCCCAGGCACATAACGAGACGGTCAAGGGGGAGGTGACGAGTCCCTTGACGGTCGAGGCGCCTGGGGCACAAGAGAAGACGAAATAGAACACGAACCCCCCTCTACTGATAGGGGGGTGGAGATTAGAAGAAAGGATGATTTATGGAAGTGGTTGAGTATCAAATACACTGGTTATCATTGACAGTAAAGGAAGACTGGAAGACTGGCTTTGATCTTTATAATAATATTTTTAGAGATCGTTTTGGTCCCCTCGTTTTTCTGGGAAATGGTGGAAGGGGTTTCAAAGAAATACATCACTCTTTACTAGAGATAAAACTGTATTGCATACCGAACAATGAAAACTCCGTATATTTTCATTTGGAAATTCCAGGCCAAGCATGTGAAGCTATGACGGAGGAATATTACTTTGAACTCTACCGCTATTTAGAGTCAAACTTTCATGAAGAATATTTATTTAAGCGCCTAGATTTTGCTTTCGATAATGTCAACTTTACTCCTAAGCAATTATCCAATGCAATCATTGAAGAACGAACAAGAACGTTGGCAAAAAGGGAGACCTTTACGATACGTGAATCTCCTTATAAAAAAAAGGACGATGGTACCCTAGGAACGTATACTGCTGAACTAGGATCGAACACATCTGAAAGAATGATTACTTGCTACAACAAGAGGGGCTATACCAGGCTTGAATTTCAAACTCGAGATAAAAGAGCTGACTCGGTAGCAAGAGCATTGTTTCAAGTTGATAATTCTGAAAAATGGTTTAATATCGCCGCTTCACATCTTCGAGATTATATAGATTTTAATACCTCATGGTGGACTGAATTCGTTAATTGTCAGTCAAGGGCGAATCTAAAAATTTCAGACCCGAGAAATGTTTCATTAGAAAATTTATATGAGTGGCTTTATAGACAGGTTGCTTGTGGATTAAGTGTAATTACTGACGCATTACCGCCGGAAGCGATCGAAATGCTTATTAAGAGTGGTCGAATAAGGCGTGGTGGTAGATATGAACTATTACTACGAAATTATATGAGTGAAAAATCTAGGCGGAATGATGAATGATCTGGTTGGATTTATTCTGAATGAATTTTATGAAAGTATTGAAAAAATCATGCGTAATGCAGAAAAAAAAGCAAAAATAATCAAGAGACTTTGAGTTTTGGGATGGGAAGGACCCCTCACCCCATGAGGCGGAGGGCTCCTATCCCAATAAGGAAATCAATATGACAGAACTTGCAGAATACATACATCAAGGCAGAATGAATGGCTCCCAAAGAAATAAGGTTAAGAGCTTATTCAATATGCTATACACTCCAAAAGAATTATCAGAAGAGATCGGAATAAGTCTCGATCAAATTTATCGTGCTTACATTCCTTTAGGGTGTCCACACTCAAAAGATCAAAGAGGCAGGATTTCGATTAATGGTATTGATTTCAAAGTCTGGGTTGAAGAGACTTATAAAAAAAGATCACTTACTAAAAATCAAGCATATTGTGTTTCATGCAAATATGTAATTGAAATGATCAATCCTGAACAAAAACGGATAGGAAATATTATTTATTACCTTGCAACTTGCCCAAATTGCGGAAAAAGTACAGCCAGGTTCATTGACTGTAAGAGAAAAAAAGATGATCAATAAGAAGAATTGGGGACTTATAAAAAAATATCTTGATGATCGGTTACATGTTGATCAGATATCCATGGGTTCATTGAAATTGGAACAATCATATATCCGGTATCTACTTGAATGGGCAGATGAACATTCATTTGCAGAAGCACCTTCAATCTCTCCAACCTTTCCAGAATATATGCGCTCGGCTCGACTTGATGGAAAAAGCTATCCTTCTTCTCCTGCACATATAAAAAGGGTGCTGGCTATTGCTCGAAGGTTCTACTTATGGTTGATTGATTATGATCGGGAGTATCGAATAATAAAACTTTCTTGGATCAACAAAATCAAAACAAAACGTCTGAATGACATTCCAAGGGTAACAGAAAGCGTTTCTTTTGAAGAGATAAACATGATAGCCAATGCACCTGTTGAGAGCGTTGTAGAGCGCCGTATTAGGGCAGCAGCAGCGTTTTGGTATCTATCAGGTATCAGAATTGGAGCGTATGTTTCTTTGCCGATTAAGGCGGTTGATTTACAAAACCGTTATGTTTATCAATTTACATCGCTTGGGGTTCACACAAAGAATAGCAAAAACGCAAGAACAATTCTTTATCCAATTCCCGAACTGTTAAATGTTCTTGTTGAATGGGAGAAAGAAATCAAAGCAGTCCTACCAGATAACGGTTTTTGGTTTCCTCCTCTAGACCCTGCAACTGGTGAGATCAATCCGAATTGTACTGAACCGAATGATACAAGAGTTATGATCGCTCGGAAGAATCTCAAAGAATGGTTACAAAAAGTTGGGCTCCCATATCATTCTCCCCATAAATTTAGGCATGGCCACGTTCATTATGGGCAAGCTCATTCAAAGACTCAAGAGGACTATAAAGCGATTAGCCAAAATGTGATGCATTCAACTACTGGAATTACCGATCAGTTTTACTCAAATATTGATGATGAGCAAAAGAAAAATAGAATTGATTCTATGTTCAGCCATATCAAAGAAGATAAGAATATTTCGGAAGATTTCAATGAATTTCGTGAATTCTTAGCCTGGAAAAAGACAAAATAAAATGACATGCTCGAATAGAAACATGCCATTTTTGGTAAAAAGCTCCCCGGAGAGGACTTGAACCTCTAACCTAGCAGTTAACAGCCGCCCGCTCTGCCAATTGAGCTACCAGGGAAAGTAGACAGTTATTATACGCTAATAGCTCTTTCAGTCAAGCCTTTTTGCTCCTGCTTAGCCTCAATTTCCCTCATTAACCCGTCCAGCGGAGCCTAGTAAAGATCTAAAAGGAGAGCTTGTTCGGTAACTTTAGGTCTCATAATGAAAGGTATTTACTTGAAGCGCAGCAGCCAAGGGCACTAACGACGGCCAAAGCGTACCAGCAGAACTTTTTTAGGACAACTGCCTTCACAGCTGCTGCAGAGAATGCACTCGCGATTATAAAGTCTATCCGTTTGCACCATCTGCTGAACGTTCAAGCTCATTGGGCAGGCTTTGGTGCAAACGCCGCAGGCGATGCAATCCTCGTTTTCTTTTCTTAAACCCAATCTTGACGAGTTTATCTTTTCGCCAATTTCTGATCCGATGATCATGAATGGAGCCATCCAACAGCCGGCGTGGCAAAAGGCGCGTTTGCCGACCGTCAAAGCCAGGATCAACACCAGGAAGATAACAGGTAGATAGATGAAATATGCCCGCGGTTCAGCAACAGAAATTCCGGACTCGGTCATATAGAGCGGGTTCACTTTTTTGATTCCACCAGCAGCAATAAACCCGGCAATAATGGCACCGAACCAGGGCAGCCAGATGCCCCACTTGACCCGATTGAGGCCTGGTTTGGTCGGTTTGGCGTTAATACCGGTACACACTTCCTGGATGCTGCCAGCCGGGCAAAGATAGCCGCAAAAGAACCTGTCTAAGAGAACCGAGAAGACCAGCATGCTCAGGAAGATCAAGGCCGACCCAGCCAGCACGCCTTCAAAAGCACCGTTGATGATTAAATATGGGGAGAAATAATTCAAAGTAACAGGGAACAACAACAAACTGACCAATAAGATAGTTTTTCTTGTGGCCTGTTTTTTGCCCTTCATTTTCCATCGTCCTTCGACTTCAAGAATTACGGTCAAGATCCTTTTTGGCTAAAGGTCAAAAATAGCCGGTATGCCAACTTTATTGATCTATTTTGAGAGTTAACCCTATCATTATGATATATCAATAATGATATATTAATTTCAGGCTTAGAATTCTAATATACTTAAATGTGCTATTGCAGACACAACCAATTTTTGCGACAAGTTAATAGTGTGAGGAAATATGGCAAAAATACTGATTATCGAAGATGAACGTGAACTGACAAAAGTGCTTAAAGCCTATCTGGAACGCAGCAATTTTGAAGTGCTGACAGCTTATGATGCTGATGATGGCAAGAAGCTATGGGAAGACGAGAATCCAGATTTGGTGCTTTTAGACTTGAACTTACCCCACAAAGATGGCCTTGAGCTGGCTAAAGAAATGCACAGAACCAAAGATACCCCTGTCATCATGACGACCGCCCGGGTTGACGAAGTTGACCGTTTGATTGGCCTTGAGTTGGGCGCGGATGACTATGTAGTCAAACCTTATTCCCCGCGCGAAGTAGTCGCGAGAGTGAAGGCTGTTCTTCGGCGTGTTAATAGCAAGCCGGTTGAAGAAATCGTCAAAAACCGAATCAGTGGGCTTATTATTGATCCCTCCATGCACCTGGTGGCCGTCAAAGGCCAGCCGGTGAACCTCACTCCAACGGAATTTGATATCCTTTCCATTTTGGCTTCCCAACCCGGCCATGTTTTCACCCGCCTGCAACTGATCCAAGAGACACAAGGTGTCAGTGACGAGGGGTGCGAACGCAGTGTGGATGTGCACATCAAGAACTTGCGCCACAAATTACGCGCTGCAGACCCTGAGACGGATTACATAAAGACCATCTTCGGGGTTGGTTATCGTACCATCAAGACGGATTAATCCGTGCGCAATCGCCTAAGCCTGGCCTTTTTTGGAGTCATTTGCCTGACTTTGGGCTTGGTATATTTGTTTATTCAGAATTCTACTGCATTGGTCTTGCAAAACTCCTTACGGACTGCTTTCCAGAAGGAGATTCAACCGCTTGTACCGCAACTAACGGCTTATTACGATAGTCACAATCAATCCTGGGATGGCGTTGATAGTTTGTTCATTGCTGCCGATCAAACGGCCAATCTACTAGGATCGCACGATTCTTACCAATCGGACGATCTTATTTTAATTGATGTAACGGGGAAGGTGGTATCTCCGGAAAACTCCCCACTTCAGGGCAGGAATCTGGATTCTCTGACCTTGGAATCTACCTTCCCGATCAATGCAGGAGGTGAAACGCTGGGTTATCTTGGTTCTGCCTTGTTGCTTGGCAATTTGCCGCCCATCATTTCAAAAGAGTTCAACCAGCTTTTTTCGCGCTCCATCCTAATTGCGCTCTTGGCTTCGGGCGTCATTGCCATGCTCTATGCTCTGCTCGCCACGAATACTGTTGTGCAACCTATTACGGATATGACCAGTACGGTGGAAGAAATGGCGCGGGGCAACCTGCACTTGCGGGTTGATCCTCAAAAATACGGTTACCAAAACCTGGTTAGCTTGGCTGACTCCATTAATTTCCTTACAGCTTCAATCGATAAGGTCGAAAGCCAACGCCGGGAGATGGTCTCTGATATCGCCCACGAGTTGCGCACGCCTTTAGCTGTCCAAAAGTCCTACCTGGAGGCTATGGAGGATGATGTCATTCCTTTCAGCAAGGATTCGCTCAAGACTATCCAGGAACAGAATCTGCTCCTCACCCGTTTGGTGAATGATTTACGCGTACTTGCTGCGGCAGAATCCGGTGAACTGCACCTTGTGCTGCGACAGATGGATTTGACAATGGCCCTTGTAAACGTTCTGGAGCAATTTTCCGCGAAATTAGATGAGTCGGGCCTGACGGTTAACCTGATAGCCCCTGAACCGCACCCAATCATTCTGGGCGATCCAAACCGCATTGAACAGATTATCAACAATCTGATGCAGAATGAGACGCGTTACGCCCCCAAAGGTTCGATTGTGGACATCGCCTGTTACTTGCGCGACCATCAGGCCGTTATTTCCGTTCGGGATTACGGGGCTGGAGTTCCCGAAGCAGAACGCGAAGCTATTTTCATACGTCTTTACCGCACAGACAGAGGCATACGATCAGAGGCTGGGGGCTCCGGGCTCGGTTTACCAATTGCCCGTAAGTTGGCTGAAGCGCATGGTGGCACCCTGTTTGCCAGCACGCCGCCTGGTAAAGGGGTGGTCTTTACCCTTACCCTACCGCTTGCCGTAGAACCTGTAAAGCTTTCCAAAAGGCAACGAATATCCAAGAAAATCTGACTTTCCCGATTGGGATATAATCCGCTTGGAGTTTGGAAAAATTAGATATGAATAAAAGAACTATAACAGCGATTATTATCGCCTTGATTATTACGGCACTTGTCATCGGCGGTGTTGTGCTGGCGAATGTTTGGAATAAACCGTTGGGTAAAGCATTGGACCTACCAACGCGTACCGCAACCCAGCCAGTCCTGAGTGAGAGCACGGCAACCCAGCCCCTTGAGAGCACCAAACAGGCTGCAAGTACCGAAACACCCATCCCTCCAACGACCACCCGTGTATTCACTGCTACTCCCAAACGGCCCGTCTGCGGAGGCAAAGTACCTGTGCTTTACTTCCTGGTGGTTGGGGCAGATGCCACAGATCCTGATTATCGCTATGGCCTCTCGGACGTTATGCGCATTGTCCGAATTGACTTCATGCAACCTAAAGTTTCAGTCTTGACTTTACCCCGCGACCTCTGGGTTACTTACCCCAATTTAAAGGATGAACCCGAACGCTGCCCGGTGGAGGGCAAACTCAACCAGGCTTTCTTCTTTGGCAACCCTGGCAAGTCCTGTTACGCCGGCACTGGAGAAGGCCCCGGCTTACTGGCCGAAACAATTGCTTCCAATTTTGACCTTTTCTCCGACCATTACGTGGCTATCAACGAGAACGTCTTTCAGAGCATGATCGATGCCATGGGCGGAGTGGATCTTTACCTGGAGAATGCGGTAGATGGACGACCGATAGGTGAAACTGAAGACGCCACCAAAGAAAACAGCCAGGGTTACTTCCCAGCGGGCTGGAATCACCTAACCGGTTACGACGCTATGAGTTTTGTGCGCATTCGCGACCGCTATACTGAAATTGTGCGCAGCGATCATCAGAGCCTTTTGTTGTGTGCCATGAAGGATAAACTATCCAGTCCTGAAATTATTATCAAGATCCCCAAGATGATTTCAGCCCTCATTAATGAAACCCAGACCGACCTTTCGCCAGCTCAGATCAGCCAATATCTCACTTGCCTGCTGCCAAAATTGAACGGTTCCAATCTGCAATTCATTCGCTTTCCGGATGAGTGGTTCGCCAAGAGCCATCAAACCCTTTATCAAGGCATGTTTATATGGGATATCCCTCAAGCCGACATCAGAGATTATTTGAAAAAGTTCCAGGCTGATGAAATTCCAGTTCAGGAATCAAGTGACAGCTCCAAAAGCTGCCCTGAGCCCCCTGCTAAAAATTAGCCTTTAAGTCCATGCCCTGATAAAGCGGGGCGACTTCCTCATAGCCATTGAAAAGCAGCGTCGCCCTGCGCTGGTCTTCGCCGATGCGTAATTCTGTGGCTTGGGACCAACGTGGATGGTCCACTGCCGGGTTCACGTTGGCGTAAAAACCGTATTCGTTGGGGGCATAGAGGTTCCAGAATGTGTCGGGTTCTTCAGTTGTCAGTTCAATTTTGATCAGTGATTTAATGCTCTTAAAACCATATTTCCACGGAACTACCAGGCGGATTGGCGCGCCATTCTGTTTGGATATATCCTCGTCGTAGAGTCCGGTGGCGAGCAAGGTCAGCTTGTGCATGGCTTCATCCAATCGCAGTCCCTCGGTGTACGGCCAAGGGAAGGAATTAGTTTCACCAATCCCTGGCATTTGGTCAGGCAAAGCTGCCGTCTGAAAGCGGACATATTTGGCTTGAGTCTTGGGTGAAACCTCGTTTAACAGGTCCGCCAGGGAAAAACCCTGCCACGGAAGTACCATCGACCAGCCTTCCACGCAGCGCATGCGGTAGACGTGTTCAGTGGAAGAGAACTTCTGTTTCACTTGTTCCATGGAAAAGGTAGTAGGTTTATCGACTAACCCGGTAATTTCCAGAGTCCAGGGCGAGGTTTGAAACTTGCCAACCGCGGGGGCAACGCCAGCTTTGGCCAGGCTGAATTCATAAAAATTATTGAAGCTGAGGGCAGTCTCTTTTTTGGTCAACTCGTTTGCCAATGCCGATGGAGCAGAGGTTCCAGCCGGGGTGGTGCAGGCCCCAAGCAGAGCAGCCGCGCTGGTTATCCCTGCAGCACGCAGGAATTGACGCCGGTTCAGATAAAGTGCTTTTGGGGTAATCTCATCCATGGTGCGCGCCTTTCTCTCTTTTTTGGATTTTACTAGGATAGGACTGATACTGTTTCACTTTTCGTTAGATTTAGAAGAAAGTATTGATCAAGAGGCTGTCATTGAGGTGACGCTTCAGTAATTGTACCCAAGGTTGAGAAGCAGAAGTACCTGAAAAAGCTGGAATAGAAAACGTTGTTGAGCTCCATTTGGAAGGCGAGCGTTTGACAGGTTTGTTCACCAATTGACGGTGAG
>Ga0209538_1000204_pt1 | contig 36638 bp, 60 predicted proteins | sample BarGraNGADG00211_2_FD_184492 | JGI IMG/M metagenome (GOLD analysis project Ga0209538, IMG submission 184492) | Arctic peat soil microbial communities from Barrow, Alaska - Barrow Graham LP Ref core NGADG0004-211 (SPAdes) (version 2) | ecosystem: Environmental > Terrestrial > Soil > Wetlands >... | reverse complement strand
AGACGTGGTGCTCGCCGATGGCGACGCCGCAACGAAAGGAAGTGACCCCATGAAGACCGTAGCAACCAAGCTCAACCTGGCCGAAGACGCCCCTGAGGCGCTCGTGCTGGCCGAGGTCGTGAAGCTCGCTGAGCACGACGCGGCTGAGACGAAGCGGGCCGACGCGGCTGAGATCAAGCTCGCCGAGACCGAGAAGACGGGCGCCATCGCCGCCTTCACGATCAAGCTCGACGAGAAGATCAAGACGGAGAACACCGTTTCGCCCGGCCAGCGGGACTACTTCCTCGGCCTGGCCGATCGCAACATGGTCGAAGCCGAGCTGGCCCTCGCCAGCCACACCGTCAAGGTCATCGACACGACCGAGCACGGCACCGGCAGCGAAGGCGAAGGCAAGCCCACGAAGCGGGCCGACGTCGAGCTCTCCGAGCTCAGCCGGGCGCGCATGGCCAAGGACGGCATCGGCTACCCGAAGGCCATGGGCCTCGTGCTCTCCGAGAACCCCAACGAGATCCAGGAGCGCTACCAGAACTTCCTGGACGGAAAGGAGGGCTGACCAGTGACAACCATTCTGCCCACCGGCCGCCAGACCGGTAAGACGTACATCGCGTCCGGGTCCATGACGGCGATCCAGTACCACATCGTCAAGCTCTCGGCGGCAAGCACCGCCGCAGTAGCAGGCGCCAACGATCCGTGCCTCGGCGTCCTCAAGAACAAGCCCGCCGATGCCGGCCAGGCGTCCGTCGTGACGCGCGGCGAGTGCGAGGTCTACGTCGACGCCACCACGGCGATCCTCATCGGCGACTACATCGTGTCGGACGCCAGCGGCCACGGCATCAAGATCCCCGCCACCGCCGCGCTCAAGTCCAACGTCCTGGGCCGCGCCATGGAGGCCAAGGCCTCCGGCACCGGCACCATCATCGTCGACGTCCTGCCCATCCCCATCACCAACCCCGCCTGAGAGGGGTGAACTGAGATGCCGCGTCCAGAAGATCTTCACATCGACGTCGCGGAGTCGGGGTTCGCCCTCGACTACGCGGCCCAGCAGGAGTTCATCGGCCCGATCGTCGCGCCGGTGCTCAACGTCAACAAGCAGACCGGCCTGTACTGGGTCGCGGGCAAGAACAACCGCCTGCACGACATCCAGCGGGCGCCCCGCGACGAGTACAAGGTCGTGGACTGGAGCTACTCGACCAGCACCTACGGGTGCAAGGGCTACGGCGCCAAGGCCCTGACCGACGTCGAGTCGCTGAAGAACGCCGACCCGATGGTCGACCCGGAGCAGGACGCCATTGCTGCCGTGGTCGACGAGGTCATGATCAACGCCGAGTACCGCATCGCCAGCAAGCTCTTTTCCGCGAGCGTCTTCACGCAGACGAGCGCACTGACGAGCACCGCTCGCTGGGACTCGACGGCTTCCGATCCGTGGGGCAACCGCGTGACCGCCAATGCGGCCGTGCGTCCCGCGACCGGTCACAAGGTCAACACCCTCATCATCAGCGACACCGTGTGGGAGTACCTGCGGCAGCTGACCGCGATCAAGAACGCGATCTTCGGCAGCACCGGCCCCTTCGGCGTGCCGACGCAGGAGCAGGTCGCCGCAGTGCTCGGCATCGATCGCGTGATCGTCGGCCCCGGCACCTACTACAACGGCACGACCTTCGTCGACCTCTGGGGCAAGAGCGCCCTCTGGGCCTACTACCCCAAGTCGGTTGACGAGAACCGCGGCCGGATCATCGTCCCGATGCGCACCGTCGTCTGGAACGTCGACGGCGTGGGTCGCTTCCAGGTGAGCCAGCCCTGGGAGGACCGCGATCGCCGCAGCTGGGCGCGCTACGTCGACGACTACACCGACGAGCTCGTGGTGTGCGCCGCCGCCGGCTACCTGTTCACCACGGTCATCAGCTGACCGTATGACGTGACTGCCGGGAGTCGGGCCTGTGACCGGCCCTGCTCCCGGCCTCAAGGGACGTGAGGATATGCCGTACATCGCGAAGCATAAGATCGACGCCGGCGAGCAGGTCTACGAGGTCGGCGAGAAGGTGCCAGAGGAGATCGTCGACGAGGCCATGGTCGAAGCCGGCTCCGCCGAGCTTCTCACCGACAAGCAGTACGAGGCGCTGGCCGAGAACGACCTTCACCGCAAGAGCAACAAGAAGCTGCGCGAGATGTGCGCCGAGGCGGGCCTCGAGGCCAACCTCCGCATGAACAAGGACGAGCTGATCGCGTTGCTCGAGGGCGACGCCGACGGCGAGGACGACGGGGGCGAGTAGGCACCATGGACTACTGCACCCTCGACGACGTCTACCCGCTGATCAGCGCGGTCGGCGAGCTCGGCGACGAGACGCAGCTCACGCAGGCGGGCGCCGGGGTCCTCATCACGCAGGTGAGCGCCGAGATCGACGGCCGCCTGCGCAGGCACAGGGGCTACGTGCTCCCGATCACCGACAACGAGGCGCTGGCGACCCTGAGGGCGACCTGCATGTCCGGGTCTGCGGCGCGCATCCTGCGCAGCCTCTTCCCGGCGGCGACGGGCGTCTCAGGGGACGCCGGCGCCGCTACCGCTCACGAGAAGACCTACCAGGCCGGCCTCGACCTCATCGACAAGGGCGGGCTCGCGGCCGACATGGTGCGCTCCGGCACCAGCATCGCCTACGACTTCGACGACTACTCCGACGTGGCCACCATGACCCGGAAGCCTACCAGCGAGGCGCCGTTCTGATGGCCAACGTCACCCGCCAGAACTCCGGCGTCACCTTCGACCTGCGCACCGACCCGCCGCTCAAGGAGTTTCAGTACCGCGTCAGCCGCTTCACGAAGGGGATCGAGGACTGGGGCGACGCCCTGCGCGCCTTCGGCGAGCTGTTCCAGAGACAGATGGGCGAGCAGTTTGAGACAGAGGGGCGCGCCTCGGGTGCGACCTGGGCACGCAACGAACCCACCTACGCCGCCTGGAAAGCGCTCAAGTATCACTCGCACAAGGTCGGCGTGCTCACCGGCGCGCTGCGCTCGAGCATGACCGGCGGCAGCGGCTACTCCGAGACGATCACCAAGACCAGCGGCAGCTACGGCATGAGCGAGTCCTCGAAGGCCAAGTCTTACGGCGGTTACTTCTCCTACGTGCGCCCCGTCCTGCGCATGCCCGCCAAGTGGGGCACGCAGTACCAGAAGCTCACGCACGCCTGGCTCGTCGCTGAGGAGCGCAGCTCCATGGGCATCGGCGGCAGCGCCCTGGCCGGCGTCGTGCGCTCCGGCGGCGGCTTCGGCAACCTGCAGCACGTCGACCTGCGGGGCACCCCGTGAGCATGCAGGGCCCCGAGCGCGTGATGCGTGAGATGAAGGCCAAGCTGCAGGCTGACCTCCCCGCCAAAGTCGCGGAACTCAACTCCGAGTTCAACGACGACATCCAGCTCCTCATTCCGGCTGAGGCTAGTTACAAGTTCATGTGGGACCCCAGCGAACAGAGCATGCTCGAGGCTATTTCCTACCCTGCCGTGGTCCTGCGCCCCGTTGTCGAGGACCCGCAGGGCGGCCCCGACATCGGCGACGAGTACACCGTCGCGGAGCCGATCGAGGTCGCCTTCATGGTCGGCTACGACATCTCCGAGCGCCAGGGCATGGCGCTGCTGCGCTACATGCGCGCCGCCAAGGAGATCCTCGCCCCCCAGACGTCGCTCGACTGCGGTTCTGTCGAGTGGGGCGGTGGCGGACTGGCGCGCGTATGGACCACCGACAACGGCATCATTCGTGACGCCGCACACGTGTTTTCCGTGACCGTTCAAGAGTCCCCATGACCAGAGAGGAATCCGCCATGAAGGGCATCACCTGGCCGGGCTACAAGGGCGAGCCGAGGCGGGTCCTCGGCGTGCCGGGAGTCTATGCGCCCGGCGTCGTGGTGCCCCTGAAGGACCTCGGCCTCAGCGTCAGCGAGGCACAACGCCTCACCAAGAACACGCCGCTCGAAGTCGTCGACCTAGAGCCCCCCAAGACGGCCAAGAAGGCCAAGGACAAGGAGGCCTGAGATGGCCGGAGCATGGATCCAAGCGGCGCTGGAGCAGGCGCCGAACGGTGAGAACGGCACGAGCCCCGTGTCGAGCAACGTCTTCTTCCTGCGCGCCGACAACATCAAGGTAGATCCCGGTTGGGAGCCGCTGGAAGAGGCGGGCAAGACCATTGGCGTGATGGGCAAAGCGCCGCATCTGGGCACCAAGGACTACAAGCCCGCGGTCGAGATCAAGGGCCTCTCCTGCCGGCCGAGCGACCTCATGCTCATGCTGGGCGCCTTCGGCGGCACGATCGTCAGCACGCCCGGAGCCGCCCTGGTCACCGACCCGGACAGCGACCCCGTGCCCGCGGGCTGCACGAAGCACGTCGCCGGATGGGCGGCCACCGAGCCGAAGACGCTGCAACTCCTCGCCAAGGACGCCGGAGACAAATACTGGCAGGTGAACGGCGCCGCGGTCACGCAGATCGCCTTCTCGTTCGCCAACGGCTTCTTCCTGCTCGACGTGACGATGCTCCCGCTGTACGCGGCAGAGATCGCAGATCCGACGATCACGCCGTCCTTCGACACCTCCACCGCTTTCCGCCGCGGCGACATGACGCTCGACTGGCTTGCCGACTCGGCGCGCACCAAGGACTTCGACCTCAAGGTCTCCGCGGGCGTCGAGGCCGAGCAGGCCTTCGAGTCCGTCTCCGACTACCCCTCGGCCATCATGTTCAAGAACGACGAGTCCGGCGACCCGGCGCTGGAGGGCACCATCACCAAGCGCAGCATGGTCGACGCCGACTGGAATTCGATGGTCAACGGCGATCAGTTCGCCGCGACGGTCAAGCTCACGCACCGCGAGGAGATCGGCTCGACGGGTCGCAACGCCGCGGCTTGGATTGAGATGCCCGGCTGCCAGTACGTGAAGAACAGCCCCGACGACATCGCCAACGTGCGCCGGCGCGAGACGAAGATCGACTACGAGGCGCGCGTCGACCTCGCCACCGCGAGCCTCGCCACCATCACCGTGGTCAACGCTACGCCGACCTACGAGACCTACGGATCGTGATGCTGATTCGACTGCCCAGCGGCGCCGTCGCCCCGCTCGAGGTCCCCGACCTGTCGGCTTTGCTGCCGGCGGGCGGGGACCTTGCGGCGATCGCCGCGGCCTCGTTTACACACGAGGAGGTCGAGGTCGACGAACTGCTCGAGTCCGACCGGCGCTTCATCGCTGAGTGGGCGCTGGCGGAGTTCTGCGAGACCGACGAGGCGCTCCACTTGGCGATGGTCTCCAGCTGCTGGAGCCGTTCTCCCGCCGCCGCACTCAGCCTCACCGACCCGCCTCTCGCGTGGGCGCTCGACCGCACCCTGTACCTGCGTCTGGATGCCTACGAAGCGCAGGACCCCGCGGAGCGCGAACTGCTGCGGCGCATCGAAGCGCAGCAGGCCGAAGACGTCGCAGAGGAGGCGCCTGCATGACCGACGAGAACCTGACGCCGACCCCCGCCGCCGAGTGGCCGAAGAACGTCGCGCAGACGGTGACGCTGCCGAGCGGCGGTGTGGCCAAGGTCAAGCGCCCCGACACCTTCGCCCTCATGCGCGACGGCAAGGTCCCAAAGAAGGTCGTCGTCATCATGGCGCGGCAGCACACCGCCAAGCCTGTCACAGAGGCCGAGGCACTGACGCTCATCGAGTTCCTCATCGCCGCCAGCTTCGTCGAGCCCGAAGTGACGTTCATGCGCAAGGCCGGCGCGCTCTGCATCCGGGACATAGGCGACGAAGACAAGGCTGCCGTGATGACGCTCCTGGGTCTGGTGTGACGTGAGCACCATGACGGAAGCAATCCGCCTTGTGGTGACCGGCGACTCGAAGGGCGGCGTCAAGGCGCTCGGCGAAGTCGCGAACGCTGCCGACAAGACGCAGGGCGTCTTCGGCAAGTACGGCGCTGGTCTCAACAAGGCGTCGAACTACGCCGCCGTCGGTGTCGCCGCGCTCACCGGCGTCATCGTCAAGAGCGTGGTGACGCTGGAAAAGCAGGGCGCCGGAATCGCGGCCCTCAAGCGCGAGATCGACATCACGACGGAGGGGGCTTCGATTCTCTCCGGCGAGTTCCAGCGATACGGGATCGAGGCGACGACCGGCGGCGTCGGCATCAAGAAGCTGGCGCAGTCGATCGACGAAGCGCGCAACGGCAGTAAGACCGCCGCCGCAGTCTTCGAACGTCTCGGCATCTCCGTCGATCAGCTCAAGTCCATGAGCGACACAGAGGCGATCCTCGCGACGCGCGACGCGCTCGCCGAGATGGGCTCCGGCGCCGACCGCACGAACATGGCCGTCAAGTTGCTCGGCCGCGGAGCCCTCGGCATGTCGGCATGGTACTCGACGAGCGCCAAAGATATGGCGCAGACGAACAAGACGCTCAAGGACTCCGGCATGGTCTGGAGTGACGAGGACCTGGCCGACTACAAGAAGGCCGTGCAGGCACAGCGCGAGATGCAGATCGCGCTCACAGGAATCCAGATCACCATCGCTCGCGACGTGGTGCCGGCGATGACGCCGATGGTGAGGCTGTTCGGGGCCGCGCTCAGAGCCGTGCGACCTCTTGCCCCCGTGCTCGTGCCAGCGACCGCTGCTCTGGCCGCCTTCGTCGTCGTGGTCAAGGGAGCAATGGTCATCCAGAGCGCGGCTGGCGCGGTGAGGGGCTTCGCCGTCGCCGTCCGGGCGTCGAGGCTGGCCACGTCCGGGGCAACGCTCTCGCTTGTTAAGTGGGTGGCCAAGGTGCCGGCGATCATCACAGCCAACGTCGGCCTCGCGGCCTCGTACACGGCCGTCGGACTGGCGGCGGCGGCGGCGGGGTTCGCCATCTACGAAGCCATCAAGGCATATCAGAGCTGGCAGACCGCCACCAACCAGGCGAAGGCCACCGAGAGCGCCGCCGCGACTGCAAACGAGGCCGCTTACAAGGGCGGCCACATCACGCAGGCGCAGTACGAGGCGAACAAGGCGGGCATCATCAAGGACGCCTACCAGACGCCGTGGTACATGAAGAGCCCTGCGTCCTTGCTTCCCGGCTTTGCCTCTGGCGGTGACTTCATCGCTCGCGGCGCGCAGCAGATCGTGGTCGGCGACAACCCGGCAGGTGAGCGCGTCACGGTCACGCCGCTGGGTCGCAAGGGAGCAGGCGTCACCGAGCTCCACGTCCACAACCACTTCCACGGCCCCGTGGTCGGCGGCAAGGCCGGCCTGCGCGAGCTCACGGACATCATGAACCGCAGCCTCGGGCCCCAGGTCGACCGCCTGCAGCGCGGGAGGTTCGCCGGTGCCTGAGTACCTCGAGGCAACCCTCGGCGCCCTCCCTGTCGGCCTCCATCTCTGGAACGAGGTCGACTTCGGCACGGTCACCTACGAGGACGAGGAGACCGCGAACATCTATGCCGACATCAACACGCAGCTCGCGCGGCGCTCTGGCAAGCTGCGCCAGCATCACTACACGATCCGCCTGAGGGGCGCCAGCAAGGACGACCTCATCACGCAAGAGAACGCCTTGCGCACCGAGCTGGGAAAGGAAGTCAACACGCTCGTCGTGAAGCCCAAGAACGCGGCCAATGCGGTGACGTTCGTGGTGCGGCGCAGCCCTGCGCTCGCGGCCCCATTCGACCTGCGCTACGAGAAGGCGAACATCGCCTATTGCGACGTCGTGCTCGTCTGCGAGCCGTGGGGCTATGGCGAGGCTGTGGCGCTGTTTGAGGCCGTGTCTGTGACCTCCCCCGCGCTCGTCTCTCTCGGCACGCTTGAGGGCCAGGGCGACCCTCGGCTGCGCCTCACGGTCACCCGCGGATGGTCGGGCGCCGGCGTCGGCATGCAGTTCGTCTGCGTGGCGCTCTGCACCGGCGGCACGTCGATCGACGACTACGTCTTCGAGGCCGAGGACAGCGACCTCGACGCCGAGTGGTACAGCTACAACGGCAACGCCAACTGCCACGGCGGCCTATCGGCAAAGCTCGACTCCGCCGACACAACCGCCTGGACGGTGCTCAACAACGTCGTACCTGCCGCCGCCGCGCGGCCTGGTCGCTATCGCGTCTGGGCGCGCGCACGGGGCGGAGCCGGCTACGAGGGGTACCTCGCCAAGCGCAAGCAGGACGGCACGGCGCGCAACCCCTCAACGAATGTCGCGCTCAACAACGAGGTACTTGCCTGGCACGACCTCGGCGAGTGGGTGCACTACGGCACGGCGGCGCTGAGCCTGTATGGCAAGGCCGTCACGGGCGGCCTGTACGTTGACCGGGTGGTGCTGGTGCCCATCGACTGGGGCCTGGTCTGGTACTCAGACCCCGCCGAGGACACCCACTACGTGCGCTTCGGCTGGCTCTACGACCACGCCTACGTGGCGACCGGCGCACCGACCTACGAGATCGACGCGACCGGGCGCATGCAGGGTCACGGCATCAAGGCGCCGCGCGAGGGCTTCGACCTGTTCGTCTTCGTCGAGCCCAGCGGCAGCGACCCGGCGCCAGGGTTGATTCTTGACGGGACCTACCTCTCGCGCTGGGAGATGTTCCGGTGAGCAACCTCATCGGGAACCCCGCCTTCGCAGCCGACGCATCCGGCTGGGGCGTCGGCTTTGGTTCCGCCCCAGAGCGCGTCACGTCAGTCCCATGGGGAGCCGTTCCCGCAGGAGCGACCGCGTGCGCGAAGACGCCCGATTCAAACGGCGACTGCCAGTCTGACGCGGTAGCAGTAGGAGATGCCGAGTCGCTGGATTGGTCGATAGTCTTCGGCGCGCACGGCACTGATGCGACGCACTGCGAGGCGACCGTATACGCGGTGTTCTTCGATGCTGCGGGAGCGATGGTGGCGGGCTCCGAACTCATCCCGTACACGTATCCGTCGTCATATGCGGCCGATGCGTGGCACACAGCAGGCGGCACCGTCGCCGTGCCATCGGGGGCCGCGACTGTCGCCATGAACGTCCAGATAGATTCCGATGCCCCGGCCGACGCCGGGGACGGCTACTGGACCTTGTGTTTCCTGGGAGAAGAGGACTACGGAGCGAACGTCCTCATCAACGGCGGCGCCAGCATGGTCTTCGGGCGCGACGTGACACTGACGCTGAACCCCGGCAGCGTCGCCGCGACGGAGATGGCGATCCGCAACGACGAGGACGCCTACGGCGCCTGGGAAGCCTTCGCGGCGACCAAGGCATGGACGCTTTCTGCGGCCTGCAAGGTGTGGGCCAAGTTCAGGGACAGCGCATGACGACCACCGCCGAAGTCTTCGCCACCACGCAGTTCGTCGAACGCCCGAAGATGGGCGGCCAGGGCGTCGACGTGCTCGACGCCGAGTGGAACATCGACCGCAAGGGCGGCTTCACGAGTGCCAGCATCGACGTAGTGCCGCCGAAGTCGGTCAGCCGCTACGCCGACAACGTGAACGAGCCCGTCGCGATCCGCGACGTGAATCAGCACCTACTCTGGGAGGGCCGCGTCGAGGAGCCGGACATCGGCTTCGTCGAGGCCGATCGCCTGACCATCGAGGCCACCGGATACAACGGCTACCTCTCCGACGACGAGTACTTCCGCCGCTGCTACGTCGACGGCATCATCGCGAGCTGGGAGACCGACCAGTCGACGAAGTACTCAGACAGGTTCACGGTCGGCATCGAGGACGACGACAAGCTCGTGATGCGCGTCTCGTGCCAGGGCGGCGACCCCGGGCAGACCCTCCACGACGGCATGAACTGTCGCGCCTACTGGCAACTCTTCGACGGCATCCCCACGACGCAGCAGATATCGGCGTTCAAGTTCCACTACACCGGCGACAATCTCGACGTGTCGCTGCGCTGCAAGCTCTACGGCCGCGACAAGCTCAGCGGCGGCAGCGTCAACCGTCTCATCTGGACTAGCCCCGCGACCTTTGCGCCGGACGACGACGTGAGCCTCGACGCTGGGGACATCGGCGACGACGTGACTGTGCTCGTGTGGAGATTCGAGCAAGTCGGCGAAGTCGTCACCAGCTACACCGACGCCGACAGCAGTTCCGTCGACGACTGGTACCTGTTCTCCGGCATCGCCTTCGACGACCTGCGCGTCTACGCCTCCGACCTCGGCGCCAACGTGACCCCCGAGCGCATCGTCCGCGACGCCGTGCTCAGCCTCGTTGACGACGATCACATCGACTTCCCGGATACGAGCGGCTACGTGCTCGAGCACGCCGACTTCTCCGACCCGACCACCGTGGGCCAGCTCATCGAGGACGTCAATCAGATGCTCGACTGGAACTACGGCTTTGACGACGGACAAACCTTCTTCTACCGCAAGCCGTGGACGGCCGCGACGGTGCCCGGTCACCAACTCATCGTTACGTCGTTCGTTGACCCGAACCTCGGCGAGTGGGGTGTGCGCCGTGACTGGCAGGACTGCTGCAACAAAGTAGTGGCGCACTACACGCGGCAGAACGGCCGCGTGAGCAGCGTCACCGTGAGCGATGCCGAGGGACCGCTAGGCGCGCAGTGGAAAACCAAGTTCCTCGACCTCACCGATACCTGCAACTCGTCTTCCGACGCGACCCTGGTCGCCACGCAGCGCCTGCGCGACGGCCTCTGGCCGAAGCCGACCGGGAGCATTCCGATGAAGGGTGACGCGCATCTTTGGGGGGGCGTCGACGTGCCGGCCATCTACCTGCGCCCCGGGATGATGCTCGTCAACCTCGACGTGCAGCCCGAGAAGGGCGGCCGGATGCTCGTGACGAGCGTCGCCGGCCGCCTTGTCGATCGCGAGATCACGCTGGAGGTCGGCACGAGGTCAACGAGGCTCGACAGGCTCATGGCGCGGCGCGAGCTGGGGGCAAAACGCAGGCCGCGCAAACGGCGGCGCAGGTGAGGAGGCGAGGATGAGCGACCATTTCGAGAAGGCCATGCAGGGCATCGTGCTCCGCAGCAGGGAGAACGGCGGCGCTGGGGTCGACGACATCCTCAAGGCGCTAGTCGCGACAAACGAAGACCTCGACGAGAACCAAAAGGAGACGCTCCGCCTGTTCGCCAAACATGTGAAAGATGGCAAGGAGCGCGCCGCGACTCTCGCTGAGCAACTCAAGAACTACCAGCGTGACCAGGCTACGGAGTGCACGGAGAAGCACCGTTCACTGTTCGCGGACGAGCGTCGCATCGACTCCGAGGCCAGCGCCATAGACCACGCAGCTCTGATTGCCGACGCGGCAGAAATGGCAGCCAACAAAGTCGCGGCCCATGTCGAAACTGCGGCCAAGAAAGCCGCTACCGTCAGGGTGGACGCGGCTAAGGACGCAGCGGTGGTACTGACCGACGCGGCAGAAGAAGCTCCCAAGAAGTTCACCAGGGAGCAGCTCGTCTCGAACTTCTGGTTACTTGTCGGTCTGCTCTTCCTGACGGGACTTATCAGCGGCATTGCCACTCAACTCATCAAGCTCGTCTTCGGCTAGTAGATGGAGGTCTTCCACTCTCATTTGGCCGGCCCCGAGTTCGCAAATGATCCCGACGACGAAGCGCCGGTCGACGGCACTTGGTGGGACGCTGCGCACTCGGTCACGCCGCATAGCGTCACCGCCGAAGACCTGGCCCCCGACGTGCTCGCGGGCATCACCGGCCCGGTCGGCATGACGTGGCGCGGTGACTGGAGCGCCGGCGCGAGCTATGCCGCGAACGATGTTGTCTTCTCCGCGGGCAGCTCCTACATCTGCACTATGGTGCACGCCGGGCACGAGCCGCCCGACGCCAGCTACTGGCAGAACATCGCTGATCGCGGCGCGACGTGGTGGAGCGGGGACGGTGTGCCGACGCTGGTCGTCGGCTCAAAGGCCGGCGACTACTACCTCGACCGCAACAGCGGCATCGTCTACCAACTGACTTAAGGAGCGCACCATGGCGTGGACGCAGCAAGCGAATATCAAGGGCGACACCGGTGCCACGGGCGCAACGGGGGCTGGCGGCGCGACTGGCGCGACCGGGGCCAAGGGCGACACGGGAGACGCGGGCGCAACGGGCACGCGCGGCGCCAAGTGGTTCACGGGTAGCGGCGCGCCGACCTCAGTCGCCGGGTCCATCGCTGGCGACTTCTACCTCGACACCGCGACCGGCGATGTCTACGTCCTGAGCTGAGTCGTGGCCTGGTCGAAACAGGCGACGATTCTCGGCCCGCAAGGCCCAGTCGGCATCGCCCCCACCGGCGCCGAGATAATGTGGCCGGTGGCGACGCCGCCCGCGGGCTGGCTCATCGAGGACGGCTCCAGCCAGCTCATCGCCAGCTACCCAGACCTCTCGGCGCTCATCCGGGGCACCTACGGCGGGGTGGACGGGACGCACTTCTCCCTGCCCGACATGCGCGGCATGGTGCCGGTCGGCTACAAAAGCGGCGACGCCAACTTCGGCACGCTCGGCGGGACCGGCGGCGAGAAGACGCACGCGCTAACCTCAAACGAGGTGCCCCCACACGTACATTACGCAGATAGTACCGGCACGAAAGGATTTGTGGTGTCTGGCACAGGAAACATGGGGACGGCAAATATTACCGTTGGCGGCGGCGGCTACGCCTTAGCTGCCGGTACGGACATAAACCCGGGTTCTTACCTCGCCCACAACAACCTGCAGCCCTACCGAACCCGCAGCTTCATCATCAAGACATGAGCGGCGCCTTCCAAGGCCGCATCTTCCAGGCCCTCGCCTACCAGGTCGGGCGCTTCTTCGCGCGCAAGCTCGATTGCGTGGCGCGGATCGTGGACCGCGGGACGTTCGCCTGCGCCGCCCGTGGGCCAACTATGACCATCGCTGCACGCGGCCCCGAGCTTGCCCATCCGCTGCACCTTTCGGCTGCCGCCACTCCGCGCCTCGAGGCCAGCCTTGAGCGTCGCGGCCCCTGCCTGCGCGCGAGCGCCGTCGAAAGGAGCACGCCATGAGTGAGCAGATTGTCCTCTACGTCGGTGCCGTTGAGGACCTATACGTGAGCGTCTCCGGGTTCATGGTCGACGGCCAGCCCGCCGACCCCACGCTCTACGCCGCGTCTCTGGCGCTGGTCTCTTCCGGCCAGGACACAGGCGACTGGACCTGGGCGCAGGCCGAGTGGGTCGAGGACACTCTGCCGCCGCAGGCAAAGGCGCTCTACGGCGACCCGGAGCCGCTCGTTGCCGGCGCCTACTGGCTCTACCTGCGCCTGCAGGGCACGCGCGAGCGGCTCATCTGCCAAGCGGGGCGCGTGCGCGTGAAGACGAGACCGTGACCGGCAAAGCACTTTAGAGGAGGCACGCCATGTCCACAACGCTCCACTACGGCTCCAAAGGTAAGCGCGTCAAGAACCTGCAGTGGCGCATCAACAACAACGATTTCTACTCCCCACGCCGCGAGCTCGTGGTCGACGGCCAGATGGGCGCCCTCACCTGCGCCGCCGTGCAGCAGGCCAAGCACCGACTCGGCTACTCGAAGGCGAATCTCAAGCCTATCGCCGGACAGCTGCTCTACGACTACCTCTCGAAGCGGCTTCCGCTGCCGCCCGCTCTGCGCAAGCGCCGCGCCGCACGACTGGCGCAGCTAGAGCTGGTGAAGCACCGGCAGAGCGTGCAGACCAGGCTACGTCTGCGAGCTCTGGAGATCATCAAGCACGAACTCGGCACGATGGAGAATCCTCCGCACTCGAACCACATCAAGTACAACACGTGGTGGGGTTGGGGCGCTGTCGCCTACTGTGTGATTGGCATTTCGTGGGCATGGGTCAAGGCGGGGTCAGCGGCGTTCAAGAGGGGCTCTCGCTGGGCCGGCACCGACCTCATGCTTTCCGACGCTCAGGCGGACCGTAACGGCATCCACTTGACCAGCGACCCCGACCCCGGCTGTCCCGGTGTGATCGACTTCGACGGCCACAGCGACCCGGACCACGCGATCACGTTCGTTCACGACAATGGCGACGGCACCTGCACAACCGCCGAGTTCAACACCAGGACCGGCTACTTGGAGGGCGTGCTGAAGAAGGACCGCCCGCTGCGCAACTGTTGGTGGTTCGAGGTGGAGAAGTAGGCCAACGCCTCCTTGCCGCTGACCGGGCCCGTCCTGTAGGTTGTCCCCACACAGGAACTCGACGCGGCGGTGGGGGCATGGGGCGGCTCGGGGAGCAGCAGGTGCAGTCTTTCCTGCTGGCAGACAAGGTGGTGACGCGGCCACAGCGCATGAACTGGCAGCGTGTTTCCCAGGACGAGCTCAGGGCGGTGTTTCACGTTGAGGTAGAAGGCGTGGCGACGGGGTCTCTGAGCCTGATGCACAACGCCGCCGTTCCGTCCGGGCACAAGTTCAAGCTCGATCTTGACGGCGAGACCGTGTTGATGTGGCACTTCACCGCAGTCGGGAAGCATCGCAATCGAGGATGTCCGAACGGGTTCCCTCCACGCATCGAGAAGCGGCCCCATGAGCACGTCTGGGTTCTGGGCAGGGCTACCCGTTGTGCGCGCGAACTGGATGGTGTTGGCGGCTTCTCAGAGAGGGAACATCTAGAAGTGTTCTGCCGACAGCTGCATGTCGAAATGCGGACCGCCTACGTGGCACCCGTCATCGCCGATCAGATGGTGATACCTTTCGAGGAGGAATCGTGAACCCCCAGGTCGTAGCCGATGCCCTGCTGAGCCACCTCAGTGATGAGGTCGAGTGCAGTGTCCTCGACGACCGCCTCGTCTGCGACACTGCTCTCTACTACCCAGACGGAGACAGCGTCACTGTGTTCATCACTGACCACGATGGGGTTCTCGAGGTCACCGACTACAGCCAAGGCACGTCCGTTGCGGTTCAGAGACTTCAGAAGCGATCCGCGACACTGCTGCGGGTGGGACAGGACATCTGCGGGAGTCTCGGGCTGGTCTTTCAGAACGGGCGCATCTCGGCGACCGTGAGCGGCGACGGCATCGGCGATGCGGTTTGGCGTGTGGCCACGGCTTCCCTGCAGCTCGCCGACGCCGTCGGGTATGAGCTGGCCAAACCGGAGAAGGCGCGGAAGGACTTCACGGAGGAGGTCGCACAGGAGCTCGCGGGCAAGGGGGTTGAGATCGAGCGCAACCATCGAATCGTCGGCGCGTCAGGTCACGAGCACAAGCCGAGCCTCTACGTGGTCTCCCAGCATGCCGTCGTTGAGCCCGTTGCTGCGGAGTCGATGTGGAACCGCGCCGTGGCGGTCTATGCGGAGTTCGGGGACCTCATGCACACGAATGGCTACGGTCGCATCTCGCTCATCGACGACAGAGGCGAGGCGGTCAGAGAGGACACCCAGAATCTCCTGCAGCAGGTGTCCTCCCTCGTGTTCTGGCAGAACAGAGCACCGTGGCTGGAGAGAGTCGCCGGATAGCTTTGCCCGCCAACACCCTCTACTACGGCGACAACCTCGACATCCTCCGGCGCTACGTCGCCGACGAGTCGGTCGACCTCGTCTACCTCGACCCACCCTTCAACAGCAACGCCAACTACAACGTGCTGTTCAAGGAGCACTCCGGCGAGCAGGCATCCTCGCAGATCCATGCCTTCGAGGACACCTGGACCTGGAGCATGGAGGCCGAGCTCGCGCTCGAGGCGATGATCGTCGAGGGAGGCCAGGTGTCGGTCGCCATGCAGGCGCTGCGCAAGCTGCTCGGCACGAGCAACATGATGGCCTACCTGGCGATGATGGCGCCGCGGCTCGTGGAGCTGCGGCGTGCGCTGAAGCCGACCGGCAGCCTGTACCTGCACTGCGACGACACAGCCAGCGCGTACCTGCGCGTTCTCATGGACGCAGTCTTCGACCCAAGGAGCTTCCTCAACGAGATCACCTGGAAGCGCACGCACAGCCACGGCAATGTGAGCCGCAGCTTCGGAGCCGTCTGCGACACGATCTTGGTCTACACGAAGACGGGGGCCTACACCTGGAATCAGCTCTACACAGCCTTCGCCCTGGACTACATCGAGCGCACCTTCAAGTACTCCGATCCCGATGGCCGGCGCTGGCAGTCGGTCACGCTGCGGAACCCCGGCCAACGTCCGAACCTGCATTTCCCGTACACCGCGAGCAACGGCGTGACGTACCAGCCTCATCCAAACGGCTGGGGGTGTGACGAGGTGCGCCTGCGCAAGTACGACAGAGAGGGGCGGCTGCACTTTCCGGCCAAGGCGGGGGGCGCTCTTAGGCTCAAGATGTACCTCGACGAATCGCAGGGAGTGAGACTCCAGAGCCTGTGGGACGACATTCCGGCCATCGGCTCGCAAGCCGCAGAGCGCCTTGGCTACCCGACGCAGAAGCCAGAGGCCCTCCTCGAGCGCATCATCCGAGCTTCCAGCAACGAAGGCGACGTCGTTCTCGACCCCTTCTGTGGCTGCGGCACCGCGGTCGACGCGGCTCAGAAGCTCGGTCGACCGTGGATCGGCATCGACGTTACCTACCTTGCGATCGCCCTCATCCGCCGGCGCCTGCGAGACGCCTATGGCGAGAGTGTCGATGAGACCTACGAGGTCATTGGCGAGCCGGCCAGCGTCTCCGACGCTAAGGTGCTCGCCGCGGCCGACCCCTACCAGTTCCAGTGGTGGGCACTCGACCAGGTGCACGCCCGCGGCGTCGAGCGCAAGAAAGGCGCCGACAGGGGCATCGACGGGCGGATCTACTTCCACGAGGGCGACAGCGGCGACGTGAAGCAGATCATCATCAGCGTGAAGGCTGGCCACACGGGCCGGGCACACGTGCACGAGCTGCGCGGCGTAGTCGACCGGGAAGAGGCCGTGATCGGCGTGCTGATCAGCATGCAGGAGACGACGAAGCCCATGCGCGAGGAAGCGGCGACGGCCGGCTTCTACACCTCGCCCTGGGGCAAGCATCCGCGGTTGCAGCTGCTGACTGTCGAGGATCTGCTCGACGGCAAAGGCATTGACTGCCCGCCACTGCGGCACACGTCGCAGACGTTCAAGAAGGCGCCGAAGGCAGCGGCAACGAGTGATGCCGCGTCACTGTTCGACCCGACCACCTGACGCAGCCGGCAATCGCTACGAGCCGGCGTCTCCCGCATCGCTAGCCCATGGCAGCCGACCCCCACAGTGCGGGCAGTAACTGATGCCCATGCCGACCGACCCGCCGCAGGAGCTGCAGCGCAGATCCGGTGCTGCCACTGGAGCGGGTGACGCAGCAGCCTTGCGCGTTCTGCCGATGAACATCAGAACCCCGCCGACGACCGCGAAGCCGAAGCCGACAATGATGCCGTTCTGCCGGTCGCCCATGAGGCCAAGGTTGTTGACCCGGCCGCCGCCCACGGTGAGGCCGTTACCCAGGTCCGTTACTGGGACCTCGATCGAGGTGTTAAAGAAGAGGAAGAAGTAGACGGCCGCGCCAAGACCGCACACGACCAGCAGAAGGCCGATGATCCCGGCGGCCTGCTGCCCCGCGGTCCTTCCGTCGCCGGGCGAGACGAGAGCCTTCTGGAAGACTGCGTCGATCTTCTGGTCGGTTGGTTTGGCTGGGCTAGCTTGAGCACGTGCTCCGACCCACGCCCTGGTCCCATCCGAAGTCCAGACGAGGTGCCCCTGGGCGTCGTAAGCCATGACGTCCGCAGCGCCGATCGGGCCCTGGCCTTCCAGCGTGAAGACGCTCGCATCGTAGGTGATCGTCTTGCCGTTCCACCCTGTGCTTGGACCGAAAGTAGCTACCAGCATCACGCCCTCCGAGTTGGTTGCCCTACTGCCGTTATCGGACGACTGCGGACAGAAGGATAGTTTTCCCGTCAATTGAGCTAGCGCTATTCAGGTCTGCGGCGGTTGTTGTGTTCCGCTGCGCAGCATGACGACCTCACGCTGCGCAGAGAGGGCACTCCAGTCGCCGCTCCCCCTTCGGTGGCTCCCGCCTGTGCGAACCACATCCCATCGCGCCGCCCGCTTCCCTCTGCGCAGCGTCGGGTCGTTACCTTGCGAGAGAACACGGAGGCGCTTGTGAGGCTCACCAACGCACTGTGCTCGGCTCTCGTCTTTGCCGGAGTCGCGGCGCTCGTGGTGCTGACACTAGCCACGGCGATCGACATGGCGGGGGCTGGTGATTCGCCGCCGCCGTCGCCCTCTGCGGCTCCTACCGCCACTCCGACTCCCATCGTCGTCCCTGCGCCCCCCAGCGTCGTCAGGTGGGCCATGCGCTGGCGCCATGCTGCGGTCCGTTCGTATCGCGTCTGGAGCCGCGCGCGGACCTGCCTTTCGATGCACCATCGTCCGTTTGCCTCGCCGCGGCCTGCCCGGCGTGCTGACAAGGCGCGCTGGATGACGTCTGGACGTTATTGGCGGCACATGAGACGAGACTTTCGGCAGCGGACGGGGCGGCTCGTGGCAAGGATGCGCTGCCCCGGCGGGTCATCGAACGGCGTGCGTTGGATACCTTTGGCGCGGCACGTAGGGTGGCCTCGTTACACCCTCTCGCAGCTCGCTTACATCATCCAGCGCGAGAGCTCCGGCAGGCAGAACGCCTACAACGGCGTCATCGGCTGCACTGGTCTGCTGCAGATATGGCCGGGGCACGTCTCCGACCCGTGGCGGCTCACCGACCCCGAGTACAACCTCGCCGTCGGACTGCGGCTGTACAGGTCGAGCGGGTGGGGGCCGTGGGCGCTGTGAAGTACCGCAAGAAGCCCGTCGTCATCGAGGCTAGACAGCTGGAGACGTACGGCGACCTGGAGCCGGTAGCCGCGTGGGTCCGGAGCGAAGGCGGCCATGCGGTAGCCGGGCAAGAAGACCCCGGCCCGGCCTACATGCTCATCAGCACGCTCGAAGGCGTTCATAGGGCCGACATCGGCGACTTCATCATTCGTGGCGTGGCGGGCGAGTTCTACCCCTGCAAGCCGGACATTTTCGAGGCTACTTACGAGGTTGCCACCGATGCCTAAGCCCCGCCCCGGCGAGACCTGGCGCTTCCTCGCGTGGACCAAGTCCGGCGACCCGATCGAGCGCCAGTCGAAGGACGGCGAGGTCTTCGACGAGCTCGTGGTCGACGACTGGCTGCACATCGAGTCCATGGACCGCGACACGTGGTGGATGCGCATCGGCGACGACCTCGTGGTCTGGGTCAAGAACGGCGCGGTCGTGAGCGTCGAGCGTGACCCGTGACCCTCGCCGCCGCCAGCACCGCCGCCCCACGCCCACCGGGCAGCAAGTACGGCGGCCACAGCGGCTGCTCCGGCGCGGCCTGCTGCTACGGCGAGCTCGGCGACCGCTGCGCGTGCGGCGGCCTGCTATCCGCCTACAACCCACGCGACCGCTGCAACCTCTGCGGCGGCGGCAAGAAGAGGTCCCGCAGGCGCGGGGCGTCGACCTCGGCTCACGGTGAGGCCGTGACGAGCGCGGCGCCGGCGCCCCGCCACATTCCAGGAGAGGAGATCGACATGGCCGCAGAACAGCGGCGAGTCAAGAAGCAGCGGCAGGAGGACGCGCTCGCCTACCTGCAGCGCGACAAAGGCTGGCACTCAGGCCCCGAAGTGGCGGCGGCCATCGGCGTCCCGAAAGGCAGCATCTTTGGCATCCTCGGCCGCATGGTCGGCGACGGCAAGCTGGAGAGCCGCAACTCGGCCAAGGGCGGCGGGTATCGCCTCCGCGCCACAGGCGGCGTGGTGAAAGCCCACAAGACGGCGCCTCCGAAGCCCACCGAGCCCCCAAATGAAGTCTTTCGAGGTGGCCAGCGCCCACCATTTGACTCTGCGCCGGCCGGCCCCGCCGGCGCCGCTCCGGTGACCGCTGAGCTCGATCCGGAGCAACCCGCGAGCGAGGCACCGGCGCCGTCCCCCGAGCCGCTGCAGGCGCCGGTGCCCTTCGCGGGCCTCACGCAGACGTACCTTGAGGGCGTGTCGCTCAGCACTGAGCTGCGCATCCTGTCTGACCTCGAGGATCTCACTGACGATGTCCGCGAGCGGGTGTTGCAGTACGCGGTCAGTCGCTGGCCGCTGCCGTGAATGGGCGCAAGGCCAAGCAGCGACGGCGCCTGGTGCGCATGGCCAACTACGGCGACCAGGCCGCGATCACCTGATGCATGGCAAACCTCAGCCGGGCGAAGGGACAGCGCAGCGGCACGCGTATGCTCGCGGTCGAGGCGCGGCGCGCGGGGAGACAATCGACATGATCGTCGGCCTGGCGATCTACGGCTTGTCCATCACAACGTAAGGAGAGTGACCATGAACCAGGCAGTGAACATCGGAAAGACCCTGCTGCTGGTCTTCGCAGCGACCGTGCTGGCGCAGCTGGCCACGTTCGGCACGAGCATCTTCGACCTGGGCAGCGGGGAGTGGAAGGGCATCGCTGCGGCCGGCATCGCCGCCGTGATCGCCTTCGCCTACAACTACCTCAGCCCCTTTGATCCGCGTTACGGAATAGGCGCCAAGGAGAGTTCCGTCAACGTCAAGGAGTAGCATGACCTCACGCGAACATCTGTTCGCACCCGCTGTGATTCCAGGGGCCACCTGCATCAGGCGCACCGTCGACGCCGCGGCCGGGGCTTCGTACCGGCCCAGGAGGAGCACATGGAAGACCAACGCCTGAGCCCGCGGGAGGCGGCAGCCTACATCGCGCTCGAGTGGCACCTGAAGGTGAGCCCGAGCACCGTGCGCCGCTGGATCGAGAAGAGAGCCGTGCCGGCGCAGCGCACTACGGCCGGTCGCATCCTGATCCACCCGGCGGACCTGCATGCGATCTTCGACGCCCCTCCTGCAACGACGCATAATGACTGAAACGTCTGCAACAGGTAGAGTGTGTGCGTGGGAGATCACATGCTTCAGATGGGCGATGCGCAGAAGTACATGCGCGCGGAGTACGGCGTGACGTGGAGTCGGTCGTTCATCGTCAAGCTCATCCGCGAGGGCAAGCTGCGGGCCGTCCAGCCGGGCGGCGATCGTGGCTGGTGGTACGTTTCGCGTGAGTCCATCGACACCCTGCTGAAGACCTCCTAACCCCGTTCATCTGCCCCTTGACACGGGCATACTAATCGCCATAAACTAAAGCCGACGGTATCAAGCAGCATCGAAAGGAGGCGCGCACAGACAGCACAGACGGGTGATTCCGACCAAGGGGAACAGATGAAAGCAGAAGAAGAGGCCCCCGCCGGTAAGCTGAAGGCCTCAACAGTCCACACTCGGACCACTACTCACACTACCACCGACCGCGCCTTTACGCACGGACATAGGCTCGTCACCGCGCCCCAGCATCGCCGCTGGACCGGGCGCCCGCGTCGCACGACCGTCCTTTCTGACGCCGCCGTGTGGACGTTCTACTTCCTGATCACGGCCGCCAGCCTGCTGGCTACCTGCGTTCTTCTTGCGATTGTGTGGCCGTCATGAGGCTCCTGGCCTTCACCATCGTGATCCTGACGCTGGGCTTCATCGGCATGCTCACCGCCATCGCGCTCTTGGCGCTGCAGGCGGTGCCATCATGACTGGCCTCGACGGCTGGCAGGCCGGACACGAGATCGGCTGCCCCGAGTGCATGTTCATCGAGAGCAACGCCTACGGCGAGCCGGTCTGCATTCTCGCCTCTGAGTTCTTCCTCAGCGGCGAGACCATGAGCGCGAGCTGCTGCCCCGAGCCGATCGGGGTAGCGGCATGAGCCCGTCCACCGACCAGAAGACGTGGCAGGCCATCCTCAACGCCGAGCCGGCACTGGCCGCGCTCTTCCCCCGGCAGCCCGCCTACCGCTTCTGGACGCACAACGGCTGGCGCTACTGCTACACGACGGAGCGCATGGGCGACGGCAAGTACGCCGCCTTCATCTATCGGCCCGTCGGCAAAGGCGCCCGCAGCGGTAAGGCGACGAGTTTCCACCTCTCACGCGAGGTCCGCTTCCGCACCCGCAAGGCCGCGAAGGCGCGGGCTGCGAAGTGGCACACGGACGCTGCGGCGGCGGCATGAGCGCCCCCTACGACGATAACCGCCAGCCCGACGCGGGCTGCCAGTTCTGCGGCGTGCTTGACGACGAGAGGCCGGACGCCTGCGAGGGCTGCCGGCATGAGGGTGAAAGCCTGACGCTCGACCAGGTGAAGGCCGCCCAGCTGCCCGCCACCATCCAGGCTGTCGGAAAGCGCGGTCACAACTACACCATCGACTACCTGCCGGGCAACCGGAACGCGGAGCGGTTCCGCGTGACGGGCAGCGCGCCCTACCACAACACGACCTTCGGCCCCGGCGGCAAAGGGACGCCGCAGGATGGCTGGCATCACGTCGACGGCTGCGAGTGCGGATTCTGCAGTGTGGACGGTGCGCGATGACCAACCCCGCCTACGCTGAGACATATCCCCGATACATGCAGCTCGACTATGAGGCCGAGTGCGAAGACGAGGCACGGACCAACGGCTACCACTTCGCGCCAGTCCTGCCGCCGAGCCCCGAGATGGCCCTGACCTTCCTGCGCCGCGCCAACGAAGACGCCGCGGCCGTGCTGGCCTCGAACCGCTACTACTCACTGACAGCCCGCGGCCGCCTGGCCGCTGAGCGCGTCGACGCTGCGGCACGCGCGCAGCTCGAGCGCACCAAGGAGACCGCATGACCCCCAACACCAAAACCGCCCTGCAACCTTACGACTTTGAGGCCGCAGCGATCCGCGAGGCCGGCCTCGAGCTGGCCACGCAGGCCGAAGCCCTCGTCATCACCGACGACGAGACCGACGCCGGCGCCAAGACCGTGCTGGCCTTCGTGACCAAGGGCCTCAAGCAGGCCAAGGCCCGGCACGACGAGGTAAAGGCGGAGTCGCTCGCCAAGTGCAACGCGATCGACGCCGCCTTCAATGACGCCTACGAACCCTTCAAGGCGGCGAGGAAGACCGTCGACGAGAAGGCCGGTGTCTACTACGCGGCCAAGATCGCAGCCGAAGAGGCCGCCCGTCGCGAGGCAGAGCGTGCCGAGAGGGAGGCTGCGGCGGCTCGCGCCAAGGCTGAGGCGGAGGCCGCCGCAGCAGCGAAGCGGGGCGAAGAGCCCACGCCCGCGTCGGAGCCCATCCAGGTCGTCCCGACCGCGCCCATCCCGGTCGCCGAGAGCGTCACCCGCACCGAAGCCGGCACCGTCGGCATGGTGAAGACGCGCGGCTACAAGGTCGTCGACGAGGCGAAGATCCCGCGCGAGTTCTGGCTCCTCGACACCGCACGCATCGCCAAGACCTACAAGGCCGGCGACGACGTGCCCGGCTGCGAAGAGGACATCACCTACAGCACACGCACGCACTGAGCGCGCGGCTTTGGAGGTACACGTACCCATGACTGAACAGACACCCCCCACGCTCGCCGCGCGGCTCCTGGCTGTGATGGGCGAGGTGGGCTACATACAGAAGCAGGGCAAGACGCAGAGCGGCCCGAGCTTCACCTACATGAAGCATGACGACGTGGTCGCCGCTCTGCGCCCAGCGCTTATCAAACACGGCGTCGCCTTCATGAGCGGCATCGATGAGACGTCCGTCGGCTGCGACCAGGTCGGCGTGACCAAGAGTGGCGCCGCACGCTACAAGACGACGCTCGTCCTGCGTCTGACCTTCGTGAACATCGACGACCCCGCAGAGGCCTACAGCGTGAGCTTCCCCGGCGAAGGCGTCGACACCGACGACAAGGGCAGCGGCAAGGCGCTCTCCTACGCCCTCAAGAACGGCCTGCTCAAGATGTTCTTGATCGAGGCCGGCGACGAGGCCGACGTGGAGCAGGCGGGGCCGCCGGCAGTCAACACGGCTGCCCGCGTCGACCAGCAGCGTGAGCAAGCTGCAGCGGTGCAGCAAGCCGCACCCGCTACGGCCCCGGCTCCCGCCGGCAACGGCACCATCACCCAGGCGCAGGCTAAGCAGCTGCACGAAAACCTCGTCGCCAAAGGGCGCGCGTCCGAGTGGTTCCTCGGCGTGATTGCCGGCAAGGGCATCGGCGACGGCGAGCACCTGACGAGCATCCCCGCCGACAGGTACGAGAGCCTGCTCGAGATCGTTGCCGGATTTGCCGATCCGCGACCTCCGGAGCCGACCGCTCCGGCGGCCGCGCCTGCCCCGGTGCAGGCTGTCTCGGCTGAGGACTTCACGCAGGCTGCCCCCGCCACGCAGGAGCCCGCCGAGGAGGTCGCCGCGCCTGCGGCGGCCTCCGGGGCCAGCGAGGCCGCTACGGCCCAGGATGACTCCGCGCCGCCCGGCATGGACGCCGAGTCCTACAAGGCGTACTTGGAAGAGCAACGGCTCGCGGCGGCGAACAAGCCGAAGCGCAAGCCCACCGTTACCCCGCAGCAGCTCACGCGGCTTGGGGCCCAGTGCGCTGAGCTTGAAGAGCTCGGCGTCGGCCGCGACGAGTGGCGCCTCTACATGATGGACAAGGAAGGCGTCTCCAGCCGCAAGGATCTCACCAAGGCCGCAGCGACGCGCTGCATCGACTATCTAGTGCGCTGGCTTATAGACATCAAGAGCGGCGTGGTCGGGGCGGGGGAGGCGAAGGTCGCATGACCGCCGTCGCTCTCACCACCGCCGAACGTCTTGAGTGCGAGCTCTCCGACCCGGTGACCAAGCAGGAGGCCGCCGAGGTCCTGCTGATCTCGCGGGGTAGCGTCTACGAGAGCTGCCGTCGGTTCGACGCCGCGCGGATCCTCGGCGATGTCGAGGCGATGCGGCGCCACATCCCCTGCATCCACCGGGGCGGCGTCGAACAGTCGAACGGCACCTTCAAGGGCGGCCGCTACATCCTCCCGCGCGACGCCTTCATTCGCTGGTACGTCTCGGCTGGGCTCGACGGCGAGCTGCTCGAGCAGCTCTACGGTGGCGGTGCCTCATGACCGCCATCCTGGCCGCGGGCGGCTTCGTGGTGGCTCTCTACTCCTTCGCGGCTTGGCTGCTCATGCGCGGCGAGCGTCCGCGGCGGCGGCGCTGGGCCCACGGGAGGCGACCGTGAGCCTCCTGGCGACCGTCACCACGCACCTCGGAAAGATTGAGCTGCACAACGAAGGCGGCGTTTTCACCACGAGGCGCACCTACGACAGCCCGGTGCACGGCGTGGAGCGCGTCTGCACCATCCTCCAGAGCCTCCGGTCGGCGATTGATTGGTATGAGCTGGCCGAGCGCCATGGCACGGTACATGCCCCGTTTCCTGAGACTGAGACTCCTGAAAGGACACCGTCTTGAGCAAGTCACACAACGTCTTCTCCTGCTCCGGCTACCTCTGCGCGGAGCCGCGTATCAACGACCTGCAGAGCGGTTCGCGTGTTGCCAACCTGCGCCTGGCGATGAACTACTCGATCAAGGAGGACGGCGAGTGGGCCGACAAGGCCCTCTTCTTCGACGTCGAGATCTGGAGCGGCGTCGACGCGATCGAGTCGTACTTTCACAAGGGCAGCGGCATTGAGGTCTTCGGCACCCTGGCCGAGCGCGAGTGGACCGACCAGGGCGGCGAGCACCGCAAGACGCTCTGCATCAAGAATGCGCAGTGGTCGTTCCCACCAAAGAGCGACGGCGCCGGCAACGGCGAGGCGCAGCCGCGTCAGGCGGCGCCAGCCGCGTCCAGCGCCGCTCCGGTGCAGCAGGGAGGTCTGTCAGCGGCCGATTTCGGCGCTGACGAAGACATACCGTTCTGAGGAGGTCGGCGATGATCGAGCCCACCTACGTCGACTTCCTACTCTTCGGCGAGAAGAAGTGCTGCAGCTGCGGCACGCCCCTGCCCGCCAACAGTGATTTCTTCCCGCCCGACAGGACGCGCAACGACGGCCTCAAGCAGACCTGCCGCGAGTGCAAGTGCCGGCAGGCACGCGAGAGCTACGCCCGCGACCCCGAGAAGGCGCTGGCGAAGTGCCGGGCCTACCGTGACCGGATGGCGGCGGCGTCATGAAGTCCGATGCGGAAATCTCCAAGAGAGACCTTCACGAGTTGTCCCGAACGCTGACGAAGGACCCGCTCGGGCTGCTCTGGGCAGGGCCCGAGAAGGCCGGGAAGCTCCGGGCCGCCGCCCGCAATACCGCAAAGTTCGGCCAGCTTGGACTTCTCCTCGGAGAGCTCGATCCCGCGGCCGAAGTGTTCGTCGTCGCCCTGCCGAAGGGGCCGCGGTACTGGCCCATGTCACCCGAACTCGTCGGCTACTTTCGCGAAGGTTGGGAGCGGATGCTGCGTCTCGGCATCGGTCTCCCGTTCGACGCGGCGTGTGAGGCCTCCGGCTTCAGGCTGCCCGTTCCGGGTCACACGCTGGCCGAGGTCATCGCTGAGGAAGATGCGCCATGATCCTCTTCAAGCCCGAGCACATCGCCCCGATCCTCGCCAAGACGAAGACGCAGACCCGCCGACTCGGCAAGAAGCGCTGGAACGTCGGCGCCGTCCACCAGTGCCAGACGCGGATGCTCGACAACGGCAGCGTGTTCGCCCACGTTCGCATCCTGGACGTGAGGCAGGAGCGTGTGCGCTCCATCTCACACGACGACGCCGTAGCTGAGGGCTACACCGGCATCGGCACCTATCTGTACGCCTTCTACGAGATCAACCGCATGGCGACCGACGCGGACCCGCTGGTGTGGGTCGTGGAGTTTGAGGCGGCGGCGTGATCGCCCTGATTGTCATCCTCGTCGTCGTCCTGGCCCTGGCCTTCTTGCTGATGTTTGCGCAGGCCGTGAGGCTGCCGCCGCCCAAGCTCCGGCCGCCAACGGCAGGCGGCGAGGACGACTACGAGTGGAGGGACGGCACCGATGACTGACGCAATCACGCGCCACCTAGGCCTCATGGCCACAGATGCGCATACGCGCAGCTTCGGGGTCCGAGACAGGAGCCAGACCCAAGCGCTGATCCGCCACGGCTACTTGCTGTGTCTTGAAGAGGTCGAGCGGGCGCTGGACGATCACGTACGGGATCCAGACCCAAGCGACGATCCGCCACGGCTACTGCACCTGAAGACCACGTCCGGCCCCCGCGATGCAGCTTGACGAACTGCTGACACGCCTTGATGGCGTCAAGCGTTCTGGCGAGGCCGGGTTTGTCGCCCGCTGCCCGGCCCACGAAGACCACAGGCAGAGCCTCTCCGTTGGGACCGGCGACGACGGGCGCCTGCTTCTCACCTGCTTCGCCGGCTGCGAGACGGAGTCCATCTGCGGCGCCATCGGCATCACCTTGGCCGACCTCTTCCAAGAGAAGAGCAGTGGCAACGGTCAGCGCAAGATCGCCCAGACCTACGACTACACCGACGAGCGCGGCGAGCTGCTCTTCCAGGTGGTGCGCTTCGAGCCCAAGGATTTCCGCCAGCGGAGGCCCGACGGCAGCGGCGGGTGGGAGTGGCGGCTCGGCAGCGCCAGGCGCGTCCTCTATCACCTGCCGCAGGTGCTCGCGGCGATCACCGCAGGCGCGCCCGTCTACGTCGTCGAGGGCGAGAAGGACGCCGACGCCTTGGCGGAGCTGGGCCTCGCGGCGACCTGCAACCCCGCCGGCGCCGGCAAGTGGCGAGGCGAGTACACAGAGGCGCTCAGCGGCGCGAAGGTCGTCATCGTCGCCGACAAGGATGAACCCGGGCGCAAGCACGCCTTCGCGGTCGCCGCGTCTCTGGCCGGCAGGGCGGCCGACATCAGCATCGTCGAGGCGGCCGAGGGCAAGGACGCCAGCGACCACCTTGACGCCGGCTACACGCCAAGCGAACTCGTCACGTGCCGCGGGGGGCAGGACGCAGGTGCGTCAAGTGGCCTGCCGGCGGTCACCCTGGCCGACCTCATGGCGTCGGCGCCAGAACGTCCCAAGTACGTGCTCTGGGGCTACATCGCCCGGGGCGCGATCACTGAAGTAGCCGCCAAGCCCAAGGTCGGCAAGACGCGCTTCGTGATGGAGGCCGTGGCGCGGATCCTTCACGGCGACGACTTCCTTGATCACGCGACCGAGGTCTGCCGCGTGCTCTACATGACCGAGGAGAGCCGCGGCAGCTTCATTGCCGGGGCCAAGCGGTCCGGCATGCACTCCGCCGGCGACGCCTGCCACGTGCTGATGCGTGGGTCAGTCCGCAGCCTCGCCTGGGACCAGATCGGCGAGCTCGTCTTGGCCTACTGCGATCAGCACAAGCTCGACCTGGTCATCACCGACACGCTGTCTGACTGGGCTGGGCTGAGGGGCGACGATGAGAACTCCGCCGGCGCTGCCCTGGCCGCCATGGCCCCACTTAGGGCCCTGGCCGACTCAGGCCGCGCTGTGGTCGCCATCCGTCACGAGCGCAAAGGCATCGGCGATATCGGCGAATCAGCCCGAGGCAGCTCGGCCTTCGGCGGAGCCATGGACATCCTCGTGTCACTCAGGAGGACTCGCGGACGTGGTCACGACAACCGACGCGAGCTGCACGCTGTGGGTCGCTTCGACGAAGCTCCGGCGGCGGTGACCATCGAGCTGGGCGAAGGCGGCTACCAGATGGTCATGGAGAACGCCGAGGGACGCAAGCGCGAGGTCGAGCTGCAGATCATGGAGGTGCTGCCCATGGGCGAGCAGTGGGCGCTCACCGAAGCGGAGTTGTGTGAGCGGCTGGAGATCGGCCACCCAACCATGCGCCGGGCACTCAAGGGACTCGTGGTGCGAGACGTCATCTTGGCCGGAAAACACACCCGCCCAGACGGTTTCGGCCAAGTGGCCGTCTACTGGCGCGGTGAAGCCGAATGATAGCGATGTTCAAAGGGACGTATTTGAACATCGCCCCATTTAGCGTTGTTAAACACCATGGCCAAGGTGTAAAGGGCGATGTTCAAACCACTCTCTTAAGGTTTGAACATCGCCCTCACGGGCCCGGACAGCGCCCTATTGTGACGATCATCGCGTCCGTTGCGGATAGCTCGGCCGGAGCCGCCCGCCTTGCATGCTGCGAGGACGTGCGACAGCAGAGCGTCTGCCCACCCATCCCAACCGGCAAGTGCCCCGGCGCCGCTGTAACGGCCCGGGGCGTGGCAACCGCCTACGCAGGAGGCGATCACATGGAAGATTCTACGCTCACCCCCCCAGAGAACGATCGGGAAGACGAGTACGCCGCGCTGATCAAGCCCGGCGACGCCGTCGAGACGCCCGACGGTCAGCTCTGGGTCGTTGACGTGGTCGGCGAGAAAGACCTCAGCGTCACCAGCGCCTACCGCGACGCCCTCGGCATCATCTACGCCGATGTCTACGAGCTGACCCGCACCACCATCCCCGCTCCGCTTGCCCACAAGGTCGCCGACGCGCGTCAGGTGCGCCGGCCATGACAATCCAAGGAGGATCGATGACCACCCAGACCACGTTGTTCCCGAAGACCGAGCTCGACGAAGCGACCGCCGTGCTCGCCCACCTCATCACCGAAGAGGAGAAGGCCGACAAGGCGTCCGACGCGGCCGATCAGAAGGTCGCTGACACCGCGTCGCGGGTGCGCAAGCAGCGCCACGTCGTCGCCCGCCTGCAGGCGATGATGCCCGCCGCCGAGCCGATCGCTGAGGGCGAGGTCGTCTCCGACGACGTCGAGGACGCAGAGGTCCTGCAGATCGAGGGCGACGTGCTCGACCCGATCACCGGGGAGGTCGTGGGCAAGGAGGCGCTCGCCGAGGGTCTCGAGCCTGTTGCCGATGCGATGCTCGAGGACCTGGCGGAGGAGGGCGTCATCATCACCCTCGCAGAGTGCGCCGAGTGTCACGGCGAGGGCCGGCTGCCCGACAAGACCGGCGGCGGCCACCACAAGTGCAAGGCCTGCAACGGCACCGGACACGCAGACCCCAGCTGCGACAACTGCACGGCCTACGGCGACTGCAACATCAGCCAACCACAGGGCAGCGACACGATGGGCTGCGGCGGCAGGTCGTGGATCCACGGCGAGATGATGGGCAAGGCCGCAGATCCTAACGTCTCCGTCGTCGTCGTGCTCTACCCCGGCAGCGACGAGCCGGTGGTGACGAAGATCGGCGATCGCACCAGGTACTCAGAGCTCGTGGCCGACTATCTGGCGGAGGCGGACCTCGACGAGGCGATCGTCGACTACCGCGTCGTCACGGAGGACGAGCGGACCGACCGCGGCCTGGCTGCCACCATCTTCCATGCCGACTACGGCAAGCGTCTCCTCGTCGAGTTGACGCCGGAAGCGGCGATCGCACGCGACAACGCCAAAGTCGGCGCCGCGTGAGCTACCTGCTCGAAGCCGACCTGGTCGACGATTGCCGCCGCGCCGCGACCGCGCTGCAGGTGGTCTTCGAGGTCGCCGGGCAGCGTGTCGCCAAGGCGTCGGGCAGCTCCAAGGGGCTGCCCGACGCCTTTCTCTGCGTCAGCGGCTGGCATCACCCGCTCGAACTGAAGCGTCCAGCATCGAAGGGCGCCGAGGCCGGCCGCTTCAGTCTTGACCAGCTGGTCGCTGCAGAGCGCCGCAGAGCGCAGGGCGTCGAGACTTACGCGCCGCGAGCTCTCGAGCAGTTTGTTGCCCTGGTCAATTGGAGCAGGCGCCACAGGGACGGTGTCTGCCCAGGGTGCCCAGTGGTACCAGAGTTCGCGGGGAGCCGCTGCGCATGACTTCCACGGGGCGATCAGCGGAGGCTGAGGGCATCACTCCCTTTGCCGGCCTCCCTGGTCGCCCCTCCTGTCCCCGCTGCGGCAGCTTCCTTCGCGAAGGCCACGGGCCCGACGCAGCCAACCCGCACGGACTGTGCGACCCCTGCGCTTCCCTGGTCGCCTCGTGCGCGCCTTTTGCGGGGCAGCCGTCAGCGGAGCCGGCGCCGCCCGACGTCAACCTGCTTGAGCTCGTCGCCGGCATCATGCTCACCCACGACGCACTGCATCCCGGCGAGTCGCTGTACCTCCGCGAGGCTCTGGCCGCCTACGGCGTCGAGGCCGACCACGTGAAGATCTGGCAGACGGTGGGCAAGCTGCGGCGCCGGCACGGTCTCGTGCTGCGGGGCAAGCCGCGGGAGCCGGGGTACGCGGTGGAGGACTGGACGTGGGAGGCGCGGCGGGTGAGGAGTACGGTGAGGGGTGGGTGAGATGCAGTATCCTTGGGCGGTGACACCCGGCGGCAACGGTAACGTGTGGTGACGGGCAGGGACGCATGTTGACAGACGGGTACAAAATGGGCATAAATAGGTTGACTCATCCTGAGCTGCGGCTCAGGGCGCGAAGCCGCCGCAAGGCGGCTTCTGCTTATCTGCTGGCGAGCGTTCGGTAGATTCCCAATGTCGATCTCGAGCGGAAAGCCTCGCACTCGCGTCTACATCGACGGATTCAACTTCTATTACTCTGCCTACGATCGCGCCGGATTGAGCCAGTACAAGTGGCTGAACCTGGTCGCGATGTGCCGGGCCGCCCTGCCTCACAACGACATCGACTTGGTGCGCTATTTCACGGCCAAGGTTGGCGCCACTCCCTCAGATCCTGGCAAGCCGCAGCGACAGGAAGCATATCTTCAGGTCTTGCGGACTCTCGCGCCCGGCATCACCCTTGACGAGCACTTCGGTCAGTTCGTCACCAACAAGAAGTATCTACGCCTCCTCAAGCCCCCGAAGACTGGTAACAAGAGGGCCGGCGTGTCCGTGAACGAGGAGAAGGGGTCGGACGTCAACCTGGCCTCCTACCTACTGCTGGACGCATTTCAGGATGCCTACGATGTGGCATTCATCATCTCTAATGATTCTGATCTTCTTGTGCCGGCGCGGATGGTGAAGCGAGATCTTGGCAAGAACTTGGGCGTCCTGAGAGTCGACAAGGATGCGCGACAGTGTGTCTTTGCCGGAATAGCGGACTTCATCAAGCCGCTTCGGGAGTCCCATTTCGCCAACAACCAGTTCCCCGACCCGGTCCTCGACGCTCGCGGACGGTCAATCAGGAAGCCGCCCGAGTGGGCGGCGAATCCAAACAGCGGCTGACAAGTCAGGGCCCGAAATCGGCGCCACCGCCTGGTTGCCGCGTGTTGCCCACTCTGTTGCCTCACCCCTCACCAATTGACCACAACGCCGTCCGCCAGCACTTCGCCGTCGTGCCTGAGGAGGCCACTGGTGGCCATGCTCTGTAGCTGCTGACACCCATAGCGGCGTGCGCCCTCGGCCTGTCACGCCGGAGGTCGCGGGTTCGAGCCCCGTCGCTCCCGCCATCGATTTGCAGGTACTTTCTCCCCCGCCCACTTCGAGCAATCCAGCGCTGTTGCCCACTTTGTTGCCTTCCGTCCGCTGCCGAGCCTATGCTCAGGCTCGCAGATGGGGATCCGCAAACGGGGAAACAGGTGGCTCGTTACCGGCGAGTCGGGACGTGATGAACTCGGCGTGCGCCGCCGCGTCTGTCGCACGGTGGACACCGAAGACGAGGCCAAGCGCCTCGATGCCAAGCTGCAGCACACCATCTACGAGGGTACGCACGTGAGGCCCTCCCACGAGTCGGTGGCGGCCTTCTGCCAGCGTTACCTCGACAGCCGCGACAAGCTGGCGCCGTCGACTCAGGCGCGCTACGAGGGCTACCAGAAGCACGTGAAACGCGACCTCTCAGCCGTCCCCCTGTCACGCTTCCTGCCGAAGACCGCGATCGCCTGGAAGAAGAAGCAGCTGGCCAGCGGCCTCTCGCCGAGCACGGTGCGCAAGCACCTCGTCTTCGTCGGCGCCGCCATGACGCTCGCGGTCGCCTGGCGGCTGATCGCGGAGAATCCCATGCAACACGTCGAGCTGCCCGAGGACGAGCCGTCGCCGTTTCACGTCTACGCGCCCTCCGAGCAGGCGGCGCTGGTCTCCGCCGCGGCGCCGAGCGACGGAGATCCCAAGGGCAACCACAGGGGCCGCAGCGACGGCAGCCTCCACGTTCCGGTTGCTCTCGACCTTGGCACCGGGCTGCGCCGCGGCGAATTGCTCGGCTTGCGCGTTACGGACGTCGACCTGGCGCGCTCGCGGATCCACGTGCGCCAGGCGCTGCGCAAGGGAAAGGGCGGGAAGAGCGTGATCGGGCCCTGCAAGACGAAGCGCAGTCGGCGCACCGTCGTCCTGCCGGCGTCTCTGACAGAGTTCGTCGCCGGATACATCGCCAGGCGCCCGAAGACGCGCAGCGACATCCTCTTCCTGAACCTCGCCGGCAAGCCCTACACGCTCGACGGCTTCGAGTCGTCGTGGCAGAAGGTCCGCGCCCGCGCTGCCGTCATCATGTGCAGGGACGCCGAGCAGCTGCACGACCCGTTTGCTGAGCACGCCGGCGACGAGCTCGCGGCGGCCCGCTTCCACGACCTGCGCCACACCCATGCGACCGAGCTGCTGCGCGCCGGCGTGCACATCAAGGTCGTGGCCGAGCGCTTGGGTGACAGCGAGGTCACGGTCATGCGCACCTACTCGCACGTGCTCCCCGACATGCAAGAGACGGCCGCTGCGGCGATGGAGCCGATGATGCGCGGCCTGCTGCCGCAGGTACCGACCAGCTAGGATTATTCAGGCCTGCGGGCGCCAGCCTTCTACGCTGGCGCCGTGGTAGGCTCATTGCATGACCGAAGGCCAGAAGGCAGCAACGCTGCGCCTGATCCAGCGAGGCCGTCATCCGTTGCTGGTCTGCGACGACCTCGGGTATACGCCGTCCGATCTCATCGACGCCCTCGCAGGGGACGAACAGTTCTGCCTGCAGTGGTGTGGCCTCGTCGTCGCCTTCAATCGCATGACCTTCGAGGAGCGCTTCCTGGGGGAGTGAGGGCAGCGGCGTGACCGGCTCCGTCGTCGTCAAGCCCCCCAAGCCCCGCTATCGAAAGTCCACCTGCGTCGTCTGCGGCGCCGAGCTGCGCGGCGATCACTGCCTCGGCGACCTGGTGTGCGACTGCCACCCCACCAGCGGCTACAACCCTCGCCACGACTCCCTACTCGATGAGCGCGTGCTAGTGCTGCTGTGGCGGGCTCACGGCCAGCCGGTGAACCTCTACCGGGCGCTGGGCTGCGATCCCTTCGAGGAGAACTACCGCGCCGTCAAAGAGTCCGTCTACCGCCTCAAGGCCAGTGGGATGGTGCGCGTCGTCGGCGCCGGCAGGGCGGGACGCAGACTTGCGCCAATTTCTCCGGGCGGAAGCGGGAGAGTGGGGGCATGAGCACCAGCAAGAGCACTGCCCTCCAGGTCCAGTGGTGGCCCCTCGATCGCCCGATTCCGTATGCCCGGAACGCTCGCGTCTGCCCCGAGGCGGCGATCGCCAAGGTCGCCGGCTCGATCAAGGAGTTCGGCTTCAAGAACCCAATCCTCGTCGACGCCAAGGGCGTCATCATCGCCGGCCACACGCGCCTCCTGGCCGCGCAGCGCCTTGGCCTCGACGCCGTGCCGGTGATCGTCTGCACAGACCTCTCCTGGGCACAGGTGAAGGCGCTGCGCCTGGCCGACAACCGCACTTCCTTGGAGACCTGCTGGGACGACGTGCTGCTGGCGCTCGAACTCGAGGAACTGATCGGCCTGGACTTCGATCTTGACGTGACGGGCTTCGACGAGGACGAGATCGCGGCGCTGCTCGACATCGGCAACGGCGAGGCAGATGGCGCCGGTCAATCCACGTCTCTTGCTGAGCGCTTCCTCGTGCCGCCGTTCTCTGTGCTCGATTCGCGACAGGGATATTGGCAGGAGCGCAAGCGAGCGTGGATGTCGCTTGGCATCGACGGCTCCTGTATGCGCGGCGAGACGAAGACCTCCGGATCGCTCTCCGGGACGGTGCCCGGCTACTACGGCTACAAGGCGCGGGCAGAGAAGGAAATCGGGGGCGAGTTGTCTCACGCGGAGTTCCAGAGCGATCACCTCGCGCGATTCCTTCCAGCAGGCGGAGCGCTGCGCTACACGGACTCTGGCGGAATCCTCTCGGTGTTCGATCCGGTGCTCTGCGAAGTCGTCTACGCATGGTTCAGCCCTCCCGGCGGCATGGTGCTTGATCCCTTCGCCGGCGGATCGGTGCGTGGAATCGTCGCGTCTTGCATGGGGCGTCGGTATCTCGGCATCGACTTGATGGCCGACCAAGTCGAAGACAATCGCAGACAGGCAGCGGGGCTCTGCGGCGATCCTCTCCCCGAATGGATCGCCGGCGACAGTCGCGACCTGGACGACCTGGATCTGAACGCTGAGGCGGACCTGGTCTTCTCATGCCCGCCGTACGCCGACCTGGAGCGCTACTCGGACGACCCCGCCGACCTGTCAACGATGGCCTACGAGGACTTCCTGACGGCCTACCGGGCAATCATCCGCCGCACGCTTCGCCGCCTGCGTCTCGACCGCTTTGCATGCTTCGTCGTCGGCGACGTTCGTGATCGACGCGGCTTCTATCGCGACTTCGTTTCGAACACCATCGCTGCCTTCGAAGTCGCAGGCGCGAAGCTCTACAACGAGGCCATTCTCGTGACCATGCCGGGCTCGATGCCGCTGCGAGTCGGCGGACAGTTCACCAAGTCGCGCAAGATTGGCAAGACGCACCAAAACGTGCTCGTCTTCTGCAAAGGCAATCCGAGGCGTGCGGCAGTCGCGTGTGGCCCCGTGGAGGTGGCGGAGGTCGCCGCCGTAGCCGCGGAGCGCCTGCCGTGAGCGGCAAGGGCACAAGGGCAGCCGTCGCCGCCCGCGTCGACGTGGTCTATCGCTTGCTCCTGCTCGGCCTGGACTACCAGCGCATCCTCGAGCACATCGCGAAGAAATACTCTGCGTGGGGGGTCAGGCCGCGCACCATCGACAACTACATCGCCAAGGCGAAGCAGCTCATCATCGAGGCCGGCTGCCACGACCGTGAGCTTGAGTTCGGGCGATCGCTGGCACGCAAGCACGACCTCTTCACGCGCTGCCTGAACGACAAGGACTACCGGGGGGCGCTGGCAGTGCAGAAGGAGATCGACGATCTGCTCGGCCTCAAGGCGCCCATCGAGATCAATCTGAACGACGCCCGCCGCGAGCTCGTGCAGTTCATGGTTGAGGAGATGATGCGTGAAGCTGAAGACGCCACCGCCGGAGCTGCTGCAGCGGACTGAGCGCCTCGTCGCGCGCATGCCTCCCGAGCAGCTCGCACGTGAGCTGGCATCCCGCACGGAGAACCCTGTCGGCCTGAGCGGCAACTGGCGCAAGGGCAGCGCTCCTCCCGTCGACGAGTTCGCCGCTGGCTGCCTGATCGTCGAGAAGGAAGGCGAGACCGATTCAGGCCTCGTCGACTTCAAGCTCTGGGACGCGCAGCGCGAGGCGCTTGAAGCCATCCTGCGCGAAGACTTCTTGGCGCTGCCGAAGGGCCGCCAGGTCGGCGTGACCTGGCTTGAGCTCATGGCCATGCTGCACGCCGGGACCTTCTGGGGGCATCGCCTCTTCAACATCGCTCGCCAGTCGGAGAAGGACGCCCGCGGCGCCATCACGCGCCTGCTCATCCTCGCCGGCTACGACCCCAACTCCGACCCGCCGCACATGCAGGTGCTGCCCGAGAGCCACCTCGACGCCGCCCTGCGCCCGCAGATCGTCGGCAAGACGCTCACCAGCCTGACCTTCGACAACGGCAGCCACTTCCAGGCCAAGACCGCGACCCGCCACATCGCCCGCGGCGACGCTGTCTACTGGGCGCTCTGCGACGAATATGCCTTCTGGCCGTGGCCCGAGCGGCAGCTCGCGGCGCTCGAGCACGGCGCCCACAGGGTGCATGTGCCAAGCACGGGCGACGGCGACTCAGACGCCTTCGCCAAGCTCTGCGAGGTCGCCCAGCGTGGCAAGAGCAAGTGGCGCATCCACTTCATCCCCGCCACCGCGGATCCGCGGCGCGACGACGAGTGGTTCCGCCAGAAC
>Ga0209538_1000202_pt1 | contig 36722 bp, 28 predicted proteins | sample BarGraNGADG00211_2_FD_184492 | JGI IMG/M metagenome (GOLD analysis project Ga0209538, IMG submission 184492) | Arctic peat soil microbial communities from Barrow, Alaska - Barrow Graham LP Ref core NGADG0004-211 (SPAdes) (version 2) | ecosystem: Environmental > Terrestrial > Soil > Wetlands >... | reverse complement strand
TGCACTTATCAAACAGCAATTTGCCATTTGGAGGCGTGGGATTTAGTGGAATTGGAAGCTACCACGCCAAAGCTGGATTTGACACCTTTTCTCATTATAAAAGCATCCTGCATAAATCATTTTGGTTTGAGCCAAATTTGAAGTATGCCCCTTATTCAGCAAAAAAAATGAAATGGATAAAAAGAATAATGGAATGAAATACGTTGCCTAACATTACCAACAACAAGATCAGTTGAAGCAGGAAACTTTATACTGTGGAATACTACGAATGATAGAATTATGAACATCATCTACCCCATATAAAACTATTTTTCCCAGTTTAAGATTACTTTTCCGCAAAGTCCGCTTTCCATCACATCAAAGCCTTGTTGAAAATCGTCAACCTCGAAGCGGTGGGTGATGACGGGCGAGAGGTCGAAGCCGGTGATGAGCATTTGCTCCATCTTGTACCAGGTTTCCCACATTTCGCGGCCGTAGATGCCTTTGAGTGTCAACGCCTTGAATATGATTTCACTCCAATCGACCGTGGTCGAATTCGGCAGAATGCCAAGCAAAGCGATTTTGGAACCTTTGTACATGTTGTCGACCATGGTGCGGAAAGCGACTGGAGCACCAGACATTTCTAGGCCGATGTCGAAACCGCGCATGTTTAGGGTTTTCATGGCAGCTTCCACCGTTTCGCCCTTGCTGGGATTTACGGTGACGGTGGCGCCCATTTTGCTGGCGATGTCTAATCGGTAATCACTCAGGTCGGTTACTACAATGTTACGGGCTCCGGCAAAACGGCAGATGCCCGTTGCCATGGTGCCGATGAGGCCTGCACCAGTTATTAATACGTCTTCACCTATGAGCGGGAAACTAAGGGCTGTGTGAGTGGCATTGCCGAAAGGATCCATGATGGCTGCGGTTTCGTCCGAGATGCGCGGATCAAGATGAACCACGTTTTCAGCCGGGAGTGAAAGGTATTCGGCGAAGGCGCCATCGCGATTCACACCAACTCCGACGGAATTCTCGCAGACGTGGAGCTTGCCGCGGCGGCAGTTTCGGCAGTGGCCGCAGGCGATGTGCCCTTCACCGGTGACACGGTCGCCAATGTGGATGTTACGTACGCCATGGCCCTTGTCCACAATTTCGCCGACGTATTCGTGGCCGATGGTCATGGGGGTGTTGATGGTTTTTTGCGACCATTCGTCCCATTTGTAGATGTGCAGGTCGGTGCCGCAGATGGCAGTTTTCTTGATTTTGATGAGGACATCGTTGATGCCCATGTGCGGCATGGGAATGTCTTCCATCCAAAGCCCTTTTTCGGGTTTCAGTTTGACGAGTGCTTTCATTTTACAGGATGTTAAGTTCTTTGCCCACTTTGGCGAAGGCGGAGATGCAGCGGTCCAGGTGCTCGGTTTCGTGTGCGGCTGAAATCTGTACTCGAATGCGTGCCTGGCCCTTGGGTACGACGGGATAATAAAATCCTGTCACATAAATGCCTTCGTCGAGGAGCTTGGAAGCCATTTCCTGCGAGAGCTTGGCATCGTAAAGCATGACGGCGCAAATGGCCGATTCTGTCGGTTTGATGTCGAAGCCGGCGGCGAGCATGCGTTCAACAAAATAGGTGGTGTTTTTATGGAGCTTGTCTTGCAATTCATTGGTTTCATCCATCATTTCAAATATGCGGATACCGGCTGCAGCGACCATGGGCGGAATGGAATTGGAGAATAGGTAGGGGCGGGAGCGTTGTCGGAGCAGGCCGATGATTTCCTTCTTTCCGGTTGTAAAACCGCCGATTGCACCACCGAATGCCTTGCCCAACGTTCCGGTAATGATTTCGATCTTGCCTTTGAGGTTGAACCGTTCGGTCACACCGCGACCGGTTTCACCCACGACGCCGGCTGAATGGGATTCGTCCACCATCACCATGGCATTGTATTTGACAGCGAGTTCGTATATTTTGTCCAAGGGAGCGACGTTGCCGTCCATGGAAAAGACGCCGTCGGTCACGATGAGGCGGAAGCGGTCATTGTTTGAGGCTTGGAGTTGTGTTTCCAAATCCGCCATGTCTGCGTTTGCATAGCGGTAACGTTTTGCCTTGCAGAGCCTGACACCGTCGATGATTGAGGCGTGGTTGAGTGAATCGGAGATAATGGCGTCTTCTTCATCGAGCAGCGGTTCAAATGCGCCGCCGTTGGCGTCGAAGCAGGCTGCATACAAGATGGTGTCTTCCGTTCCGAAGAACTTGGCGATGGAGGCTTCAAGCTCTTTGTGCAAGTCTTGCGTTCCGCAGATGAACCGTACGGAAGACATTCCGAAACCATGCGTGTCCAGTGCTTTCTTGGCGGCATCTTTCAATTGGCTGTCATTGGAAAGGCCGAGGTAATTGTTGGCGCAAAAGTTCAACACTTCCTTGCCACCTTCGATGCGGATGACGGCACCTTGAGGGGAGACAATGATGCGTTCCTTTTTAAACAAACCGGCCTCTTCAATGGAAGTCAGTTCCGATTCGAGATGGGTTTTGAAATCTTGATACATGGCTTATAATTTTACAAGTTTTTCTTCATATGTACCGCCAGCAACGATTTGCCTTCGAAGTCGGTGCGTTTCTCCATGGCGTATGGCGTGAAGCCGGTTTTGTGGTATAGAAGCAGTCCGGGCGTGTTGGTGTTGAAGCAAGTGAGGTGCAGTTCCTTGGCCTGATGTTTCTGAACCGCGATTTCAGCCATCGTTTCCAAAAGATACTCGCTCACTCCTTTGCCCCTGAATAAAGGGTTTACAATCACATTGCCCAGGAAGCACTGCTTGCTCGGTTCGATGTCGTACATGTTGGCGAAGGCGACCACGGTTTCGTCCGAGAGGAATACGGTGCAGTCGGAGCGGTTGTCGAAGTTGAATTTGAGCTGTTCGAAAGTAAGGGGGAAGGTGGCTTTGGGGTACATGAAGTACAGTTCCGTCGGATTCTGTGGAAACGTACAAATCTGAGGAAGGTCTTCCAAACTGGCTTTGCGGTGAGAATAGATGGGGGGCATGGTCTCTAGTTGGTGCATTGCAAGCAAAGATACGAATTTGCGCCGATTACGGTTTTTTTGCTTGTGGAATGCTGAATACGGGCCGAAAAACGTGTTTGTATTGTACTGATGAAACTGTTTGCCGTTTCCATATCCCCCAAATAAGTCGAAGGATCCGATTTTCCCTAGCGGTTGGTATATGCCGGCACCGATTTCGTACATGGAACCCTTGTTGAAGTCTCAGTGTTGGCCGGCCTTAACAAAGTAATTAGAATTTTTCCCTGTACTTGCCATCATCCTCGTCGTTGAGGATGCTCAGGTAGCTCGTATATCGGGATTCGCTGATGCGGTGCTCCTTGACGGCTTCCAAAACGGCACATCCGGGTTCGTGGGTGTGGCTGCAGTTGTTGAAGCGACAGTCTTGGGAGGTGGCAAAAATTTCCTTGAAATAATGACCGACTTCTTCCGGCTTCATATCGATGGTGCCGAAGCCTTTAATGCCTGGAGTGTCAATGAGATAACCCCCATTTGTAAGTTCGAACATTTCAGAAAACGTGGTCGTGTGCATTCCCTTGTGATGGGACTCGGATATATCACCCGTTCGGGCGTTGTGTAGTGGATCGATGGCGTTGATGAGTGTGGATTTTCCGACCCCGGAATTGCCAGATAACAAACTGATTTTACCTTGCATCAGGCTGCTCAGCTGATCGATGCCAATGTCTTTTTTCGCAGAAATGACGGTGCATGGGTAACCGATTGAGGTATACAACTGAATAAGGGCTTCCATATATTCCAAATCCTCCGCATCGTATAGGTCCACTTTGTTGATGAGAATGTGGGCCGGAATGCGGTACGCTTCTGCCGTGGCGAGGAAGCGGTCAATGAAGGTGGTGTTGGTGGTCGGAGACTTGATGGTGATGATGAGCAACGCTAGGTCAATATTGGCAGCTAGGATGTGCAGCTGTTTGGAAAGGTTAGTGGGCTTGCGGACAATGTAGTTTTTACGGTCCTCAATTTCGGTGATGTAAACGGTTTCCCCCGTTTGTTCGCCCAATATCACCCGATCGCCCACGGCAACCGGGTTTGTACTGCGCAAGCCTTTGATACGGAAATTACCTTTGATGATGCATTCCACAGCCGTGCCCTCGTCCGTTTTGACAAGGTAACTGCTTCCTGTATTTTTAACGACCAAACCTTTCACACGGTCATGATTTCTTTTTCCTTTAAGGCAACGATTTCGTCAATGCGCTTCATGTATTTGTCATGAATTTTTTGCGCAAGGGCTTCAGAGTCTTTCCCAAGGTCTTCGGAAAGGCCTTTTTTGACGAGTTTCTTAATTTCGTCGATGGCTTCCCGACGGGCGTTGCGGATGCTGATGCGTGCGTCCTCGCCTTCACCGTGCACTTGTTTGGCCAGCGATTTGCGACGGTCTTCGGTCAGCGCCGGGATGCCGAGTCGAATGATCTCACCGTTGTTGTCGGGCGTGATGCCCACGTCGGAGTTCATAATGGCCTTCTCGATTTCCTTGATCATGTTTTTTTCCCAGGCTTGGATGATAATGGTTTTGGCATCAGGGGTGCTCACGGTGGCGATGTTCTGGATAGGCACCAGCCCGCCATAGTAGGGCACACGGACGGCGTCCAGAATGCGGACGTTGGCCTTGCCGGCGCGAATGTGGACGAGGGATTCTTCCAGGTGGTTGGCGGCGTGTTTCATCGCGTCTTCAGCCATGTCGAGGTACAATTGCAAATCTTCGTTCATTGTCGGAGGTTATTAGTTGTGTACGTAAGTTCCTATTTTTTCGCCTTTCAGCACTTTGAGCAGGTTTCCAGGGGTGTCCATGTCGAACACGACGATGGGCAGGTCGTTTTCCTTGCACATGGCGGTAGCGGTGAGGTCCATCACCTTGAGGTCACGGCGGTAGATTTCGTCGTAGGTGATTTCATCGAATTTGGTGGCTGTCGGGTCTTTTTCAGGATCGGCCGTATAAATGCCGTCCACGCGGGTGCCTTTGAGCATGGCGTCAGCTTCGATTTCGATGCCGCGCAGGGAAGAACCAGTGTCAGTCGTGAAGAAAGGACAACCCGTTCCGCCGGAGAAAATAGCGACTTCGCCCTTTTCCAGTGATTCCAGTGCTTTGTCTTTGCTGAAGAATTCGCCGACGGGCTCCATGCGGATGGCCGTAAGCAGGCGTGCTTTCACGCCGATGGCGGTAAGGGCGGAGCAGAGCGCCAGGCCGTTGATGCAAGTGGCAAGCATGCCCATTTGGTCGCCTTTTACCCGGTCGAACCCTTTGGAGGCGCCGCTCAGGCCACGGAAGATATTTCCTCCGCCAATGACGATGCCGATTTCAACCCCGAGTTCATGCGCTTCTTTGATCTGACTGGCGTACTCGCTGAGGCGTTTTTCGTCGATGCCGTATTGCTTTTCACCCATCAAGGATTCGCCGCTAAGCTTGAGCAGAACTCGTTTGTATGGTATCATAGGGTTGGTTTGGTTGATTCTGATGCAAAAATACTATTTTTTGCTTCAATTGCCGAGGCATGGATTTCTTTTTGTTTTTTTTGAGCTATTTTTGTTGAAGTAAAGGAAACACTGCTCATGAACAAGAAATCGTTTGTTTTAATCATTGCGCTTCTGCTGAGTGGCTGCTCCGTCGCTTTTGCCCAGGATGCGCCTGCTTTGATAGAGCAGGGTAAGAGCCTGTTGGAACAGAACAAAACGGATTCAGCCGTTGCTTGTTTTGAAAAGGTTCTTGTGCTGGATGCCAAAAATTACGATGCGCTGGCGCTGTTGTGTAATTACTATTTTCTAACCGGGAAAGTAGAACTGGACAAGATTGAAACGCCGTATCTTGCCCACGAAAGTCCTACCCGAATGCAAGTTGCCCAGTATAACGTGGATCTGAAAAATATTTATAGTACGTATTTTTCGAAGGCTGAAAACTTTTTGATTCAGGCCTATCTCATTCGCCGGAACGATCATCTGGATGAACTGGCCGGTCAGATTGCCGATTTCAAGGAGCGGATAGGCATCCGAACTCCAGGAGAAAGAAAAAAATGGTTTATAAAAAAGTTACTTCCTTAAAATTATACTCCTTGGCCGCTCCTTCTTCAGGCTCCAAAATCAAGTGACCATGGGCGTTGATGTCTAAGATGCGCGCTTTGAATTCACCCTTGCTATCCTTATATTGGTGAAAACCGTCGCGACGATACAAGCTGTTCAGATAATATTTCCGAATATCCGACTCATTATCCGTGTTCAGGTGCTCAAAAGCAATAATGAGGCGTCGGTGAAGTTTTTCAGACAGTTCTTTCAGGTCGTACTGGGCTCCGGTAATCTGACACAGAGAAACCGGATTGGGTAATTCAGTGGGGAAGTCGGTTTGATTGATATTCAGGCCAATTCCGATGACAGAATGGGAAATCAGGCTACCTTCCAACTTATTTTCAATCAGGATGCCGCCTATTTTGGAGTTTTTGTAATAAATATCGTTTGGCCACTTGATGGTGATATCCTTGGTGTATTCGTCCAATAACGCTTTGACGGTAAGAGAAACGAATTCGGATAGCAGGAATTGGTTTCTGGCCGGAATGAAGTCGGGTTTGATGACCAGGCTGTAGGAAATGTTCTTTTCAGGTTCGGACAGCCATTTATTACCCTTTTGCCCACGACCTTTTGACTGGTTGAATGTGACAACGGCAGCACCCGATTCAACACCGGCTGTTTGCAGTTCGTTCAGCAAGTATTGATTGGTGGATGTAGTAGTATCCACTAAAAGTAGTTCGGTCATAGTTTTCGGTAAAATTCATGCAAATATAAGGTTTATTTATGAGGGTACAAAAATGCATCTTCAAAATGATCGATGGTCCAAACTCCTTGTTCATAAACTACGGAGATAATATCGAAACGAACCTGATTATCAATATGATGCGATCGGACATAATGGTGGGCAGCCTGTGCGATGCGTTTGATTTTTGTTTGAGTCACCGCATTTTCCGGTGGCTCCCAGGTCCTTCCGGTCCGTGTTTTCACTTCAACGATGACCAACCAGCCGTCTACTTCTGTAATAAGGTCCAGTTCTTTATGGGTGGAATGCCAATTTCGTTCCCGAATGCGATGCCCTTTGGCCAAAAGGTAGTTCTCAGCCCTCTTTTCGCCCTCAATACCCAGTTTGTTGTGTTCAGCCATGTTGTATGTGAAAGAAATGTTCTTATTTTTGTACACAAATTTTCCAAAATATGAAGAAAGAGGCGTCGCCTGACCGGATAACTCCCATCACCACCAAAAAGAAACCGTTGGTTCGGGACCATCTGGTTACCATCGCTTTGAACGACCCTGAGTTCAAGACGCTCGAAAAATATTGTGCCCAATACAAAATCTCCAATCGATCTCGTTTTATCCGGGAAGCATTGATGAAGAACATACTGACCCGAATGGTCGATGACTACCCCACGCTTTTCGGGGAAAAGGAAATGCGCTAGTTTGATGGAAACCCACGAACGCTATATGAAAATGGCCCTCGCCGAAGCCCGCTTGGCATTCGATAAAGGTGAAATCCCCGTTGGTGTCGTGGTGGTTTGCAAAGACCGCATCATTGCCCGTGGCCACAATCTTACTGAAACCCTTAATGATGTGACTGCCCATGCGGAAATGCAGGCCATCACAGCTGCCGCTTCGACCTTGGGTGGCAAATATCTTCAGAACTGTACGCTTTATGTAACGGTGGAACCCTGTGTCATGTGTGCCGGTGCCCTTGGCTGGTCTCAGGTTTCAACCTTGGTTTACGGTGCTTCCGATCCGAAAAGGGGCTATTCCGTCTTCGCTCCACTTGCACTCCATCCCAAAACGGTTGTCGTCAAAGGTGTTCTGGAAGCAGAATGCTCCGGCCTAATGACGCGCTTTTTTCAATCACTCCGGTAAAATAAATTTTCGGAGTTTGTTTGTTCGCGTTCCCAAAATACCCAATCCTCCATTGATGTTTGTATAGATCTGAACCGGTTCCGACATGAACGGATCGGAACTCTCCAATGCTTTGAGTGATACCAGATACAAGTAATAGCTTTTGCTGATGGCTTGAAGGTCGATGGTCACACTTCTTTCGTCACCCACAGTCCATGATTTATACGAACTGTCAATAATTGTATAGAATGGCTGAGCGTATGCAAAAGTAATCGTGTGCGTTTTACCATCAATCAGTTCGTCCGAAAACACATTATATCGATCCGTCTTTGATTCCGTGAAAATACCTTCGAGGTTGTTCGTTTTAGTGCCGAAAACTAGGTCCTCAAAATTATTCAGATACGAGTTTACGAGTGGGTATCCGTTGGCAAGAGTTTGCTGATGTACCACCAATCGGTAATAATTAGGCACTCCTCCTGGGTTTGAAAACCGAACTTTGTACTCATGGATGTAGGAAAAGGTTGTGCCGATAGTGTCCCAGGTGGGATTTTCATAGTCGCCTCCTCCTCCTCCTCCTCCATAATAATAATTTCCATTCACCAACGGCATCGTATCTGTCTTTGTGATGGTCGAGTCTACCTGAAAACCAGTTGTCGCAATGGGAAAAGCATTTTCAGCCCAAACAGGCTTGAAACCGGTCGCCGAAACGTTTAGCCGAACTACATCGCCTTCAGCAGGAATATAATTGCCTCGATAAACACCTAAACCAGTGTGTGTCAGATTTTCCGTAAAGATCCCGTTGACAAACAATGCAACAGTCGCATCCGTCACAGCAGGAAATTCATACTCGTTTGAAAGAAAGAACCGACTGGCTGAAACGGTAGCCTGGATGACAGAATCCGTGCAAGCCAGACAATTGACGACCAGAACAGGATTCGTTTCCGCGCCGTTGAACGGGATTTCCGTTTCACAGGACAGCAGGATGCTGAGCATCAGAAAGAAGAATATAGTGCTGAAGTGTTTCATGGCTCAGAATTTATAGCTGTAGCTGATGGATGGAATGATGGGGAAGATGGAAGTCTTGACAAATATCTTCCGCGAATCATACGTGTTGGTCGCGGGATTGAACACTTGATCGTTGCTGTATGACTGACGGACAATAAACGGATTCTTCTGGTTGTAGGCATTGTACAGACTGATGTTCCAGGTGCGGACCCCATGTTTTTTCTTTTTGTGCCAGTTGAATCCAATGTCCATGCGGTGATAGGCAGGTAATCGGTAATTGTTGCGCTCACTCACATGTTCGATGGTATAGTAATCCTGCCAACTCAAATCCGGTACGTCCACCGCTTTGTATTGCTTTAATGCCAGGGTGCCGGTGTTTCCTGAATAGTAGACCCAGGTGCCGGAAAGGTCGAAGCGTTCGCTGAACCGGTGGTTCATGGTGAAACTGATGTTGTGCCGCCGGTCATATTTGGCTGGAAACACTTTACCGTAGTTGATTTCCTGACCGGGCTTGTCGAATTTGCGTTCGGACTTGGACCAGGTGTAGGCGAGCCATCCCGTTGTTTTTCCTACAGTTTTTTGAGCCAGGAATTCCAAACCGTACGACCAGCCACGGCCCATGCTCACTTTCTCTTCCCAACCGGTGGAGGAACCCATGAATCCTGCTCCATCCTTATACTCGATCAAGTTGTCCATGCTTTTGAAGTAACTCTCGACAGAAAGATCAACCACATCGTTCAAGTTGTAAAACAAACCAACTGAATACTGTTTGGAATCCATTGGCACAATTCGTTTGGTAACAGGCACCCATAGGTCGGTCGGAAGGCTGAGGCTACTGTTGGACAAAAGATGGATGTATTGGCTCATGGACGCAAAACCAGCCTTGAATGACAACTTGTCATTGATAAGCAAACGCATGCTTAATCTGGGTTCCAGGGAATGGTAGGTTTGACCTTGAACATTGAACATGGAATAATTCACACCCACATTGGCCTTAAGGAATGATCCGACGCTCAGATTGTCTTCGGCATAGACATTCACTTCGTGGCCGAATACGTTTTTATCACCCATGGTCGTATCCATCGATGTAGTGGTACCCTGAGTGACGGAAAATTTGGCCACGGAAACACCTGGCCGAAACGTATGATTCATGTAGCTTGCTCCGAATTTTATGTCGTGCCCAGGTGCTGGAGTATAATCAAAATCCGTGCGCAAGGCGTAATCGCTGATGCCGGATAAATAACCGATTGACATTTCGGATCCTACCCATTTTGTTTCACCCTCCGGTAGGCTCTTGTATTCATCACCGATCATCATGTCAAAACGATAACGGGTGAAGGATGCCGTCGTATTCAAGAATAGTTTACTGTTGATGATGTGGTTCCAGCGGAAGGCGGAAATGAGGTTTCCCCACTTCCAATCGATCTTTGTGGTCGAAAAGCTATTCTCTCCATTATATGTGTAATTGTCTTTGACGTTCACATTGATGGCATCATCGCCTGAATATAGGCTCAGAAAGAGCTTGTCCGTATCGGAAATCTTATGCGTGATCTTCGCATTCAGGTCGTAGAAATAATAACCGAAAGAAAAATTGCCGACATTGGCATCCTTTTTGGCCGCATACCAAAGAACGGGCGCAATGATCAGGTCTCCATACGTGCGGCGATAGGATATGTTGAAAGTCGTTTTATCCTTGATGAGGGGGCCTTCCAGATTGAATTTTGACGTAATGAGTCCGATGCTGAAATTCCCATGTACTTCTTTGGCATTACCGTCGTTCATGCGGATATCGACGACGGAAGAAAGCCGGCTGGAGAATCGTGCGGGGAAGTTTCCTTTATATAAGGTGACATTTTTCAGCGCATCGGCATTGAAAACAGAAAAGAATCCAACCGCGTGGTTGACATTGTAAACTGGAACGCCGTCCAACAGCAATAGGTTTTCATCTGGTCCGCCCCCACGTACATACAATCCCGCCGAACCTTCAGTGCCACCCTGAACGCCGGGTAGCAGTTGCAAAGCCTTCAGCACATCGGTTTCTCCGAATAGGGCCGGTATGGACTTGATCTGTGAAATGGGGACTTCGATGGCTCCCATCTGCGCTCCAAGTACGCCGAATTCCTTGCGGCTTGAGCCTCCGTAAACAGTAACTGAACCGAGCTCGGTGGCTGGTTGCAGCTTGATGTTCATGGTCGTGTCTTTCGAGAGACGGAACCGGAAATTCTGAGTGGTATACCCCACATACGAGCAGCGTATTTCCACTTCACCGGCAGGTAAGGACAATGAATAAAATCCATACGCATTGCTAACGCCGCCCTTGCCCGATCTGAAGTCGTAGACGGAACCGTTCAGGAGAGTTTCTCCGGTTGATTGATCCGTTAGGAAGCCGCTGATGGTCAGATTGGCGGCAGAAACGGATTGTAGGAGGAAAAGGAGGAAAAGAAAAAGCGACGTTTTCTTAGACATGCTTGCGAATTTATTCAATTTCTTCATAATCGACATAATCCTCTTTGTCCTTCGAAATCTTTTTCTTTTTCGCTGGATTGGAGGATGAATTGTCGGTGTGAGCGTCTTCGGCATTGGCTGATTTCCTGATTTTGTTAATCAGAAAACGGGTCGTCATCGAGAAAACGAGGCGAAAGATAATAATAATAAATAGTAAACCAAATATGAATTTCATTTAAAGTGCTTTTTTCATCTAAAATGCTTTTATTCTCCTTTTTTTAATAAATCCAAAATTGAGTCCAGAGAGCAGGATATACCAGACAACGCAGGCAGAAATGCCGTTCACGTTCAGTAAAATGAGCAGAATGATGCAACCCATCAGGAAATAATAGCGCAGTCGGTTCCCTTTCCATTGGAAATTTTTGAATTTTAGGGCAAACATTGGGATTTCCAGAACCAGTAAGGCAGAGAAAATCAGGATTCCGATCACTAGAATAATGGGGTCGAAGTTGTAGTTCAGAAAAAAATTGAAGGAACTACCGATACCGAATGCCCAGAACAAGGCATTGGCAGGCGTTGGCAGTCCGAGGAAGGTACTGGTCTGGCGTTCATCCAAGTTGAATTTGGCTAGGCGCAAAGCTGAAAAGACGGGGATTAGAAAGCCGAACCAAGCAATCCAGGTGGGGCTGCCCATGTTCATAGCCTGGGATGAAATGAAACTGTAGGCCATTACACCCGGAGCTACGCCGAAACTCACGACGTCGGCCAGGGAGTCGAGTTCTTTACCCATGGCTGAATACGCTTTCAGCAGGCGGGCGGCGAAACCGTCCAGAAAATCGAATACTGCTGCAAGGGCGATGAACAGCGCCGCGGTGAGGTATGCTTCCTGAAAGGCATAGGCGATGGCGATGCATCCCGAAAACAGATTCAAACAGGTGATTGCATTGGGAATGTGCTTGCGTATCATAGAGTTGGGTATTATTCCGCCGCCGGTTTCTCTTTCCAGCGGGCGATGATGGTTTTGTTGCCGGTAGTCTTATCGCCAGGCTTCACCAGTATTTCCACGTCTTCCAGCGGCAAATAGACATCCACGCGGGAGCCGAATTTGATGAAACCGAGGTGTTCGTTGAGGTGAGCCTTTTTATTGGTGTAGGCGTAGGTGACGATACGGCGTGCGAGGGCGCCTGCCACCTGACGGATCAGGACGGTCTTGCCGGATTGGGATGATTCGAGCAGCACCGTGGAACGTTCATTTTCTATGCTGGATTTGGGCAGGTATGCGGCCATGAAATTGCCGTTCTGGTGGCTGTAATGCAAGACCCTGCCTTCAAAAGGATACCAATTGGCGTGTACGTTGAAAATAGACATGAAGATGGATAGCTGAATGCGTTCTTCGTTTAATAAAGCGCCTTCAAACGTTTTTTCAATCACTACCACCTTGCCGTCTGCAGGTGCCACAATATCCAGCGGGCCTGCTTTGCTGACGCGTCGCGGACTTCTAAAGAAGTTGGTGAAGAATAAAAATAAAATGGTAGTAACAACAAACAAAGGCATGAAGAAAAGATGTCCGAACAGAATCCAGACGATGCCGTTGAGCAGGACAAGCATAAAGAACAACCCCAGAAGAATCTTTCGACCTTCCTTATGAATGGTCATTCCCAGCGTTCTTTTCATTCCCGTTTGTTTACTTTGTTAACGCTGCAAAAGTACTTCATAATCGGGATACGTCCAAATTTTTATTTTTGGAGGCCTGTTGATAAGTTTTATTTTCTCCTCTTGCCTCATAACGTAAATCAAGGTATCTTTGAATATGAATCCATTCGTCCATTTGCACGTCCATTCCCAGTATTCCATCCTTGACGGACAAGCCTCCATTGCGGGTTTGGTGGACAAAGCGCACGCTGATGGCATGAGAGCTATAGCCTTGACTGATCACGGCTGCATGTTCGGTATCAAAGAGTTCTTCAATTACATCTCCAAGAAAAATAAGGATAAGGCGGAAGAGGACATGATCAAACCCATCATTGGGTGTGAAGTTTATGTAGCCAGGAATGGACAGCTAAACCAACGCAAGGAAGTCAAGGATGACGCCCGTGGTTGGCACTTGATCCTGCTTGCCAAGAATTATCAGGGGTATAAGAATCTAATGAAGATTGTATCCAAAGCCTGGACCGAAGGGTATTATTATGTGCCGCGTACCGACCATGAGCAATTGGAAAAATACCACGAAGGCATTATCGCGTTGTCGGCTTGTCTGGGTGGAGAAGTACCAAGGTTTGTTGGAGACGGCAGGTTGGAGGAGGCCGAAAAGTCCGTTCAGTTTTACCAACGGGTTTTTGGCGAAGACTTCTACCTGGAATTGCAGCGTCACAAACCGACTGTGCCCAATGCTTCCCAAGATACCTATCCAAGACAGATGGAAGTGAATGTCCATTTGGTGGAATTCGCCCGAAAATATGGCATCAAATTGGTGGCCACCAACGACGTGCACTTTGTCGAGGAGGAGCATTCGGAAGCGCATCACCGGTTGGTATGCCTCAACACCGGCCGGGAACTGAACGATCCCAGCAACATGGCCTATACCAAGCAAGAGTTTTTCAAGACCCAGGAGGAAATGAACGACGTGTTCGGCGATATTCCTGAGGCACTGACCAATTCCCTCGAAATCGCTGAGAAGGTGGACTATTATTCCATCAACCACGATGCCATCATGCCGAATTTTCCCAGACCTGAAGGCTATGACAGCGACGATGATTACCTCAAATTCCTGACTTATAAAGGTGCGGAGCGGGTTTATCCGGAAATGACGGATGAAATCCGGGAGCGGATTGACTTTGAGCTGGGGGTGATTCAACACATGGGTTACCCTGGATATTTTCTTATAGTTCAAGATTTTACGACGGCTGCCCGCGACATGGGCGTTTCGGTTGGTCCAGGACGTGGTTCGGCGGCCGGTTCAGCCGTGGCGTATTGCTTGGGAATCACGCAGGTGGACCCCATCAAATACGATTTGCTGTTCGAGCGTTTTCTGAATCCGGACCGTATCTCCATGCCCGATATCGACATCGACTTTGATGATGACGGCCGTGGTCAGGTGCTGCGCTGGGTGGAAGAGCGTTACGGCAAGGAAAAAGTGGCACACATCATCACCTACGGGACCATGGCTGCCAAGTCGGCCATCAAGGACGTGGCCAGGGTGCAACGACTTCCGCTGGCTGAATCCGAACGCCTTGCCAAATTGATTCCGGACAAGATTCCCGATGTCAAGAAGGTGAACCTGAAAAATGCAATCGCCTTTGTGCCTGAACTTAAAGCCGCTGCTGAATCCACCAATCAAAACCTGCGGGACACCATGAAATATGCCCAGTTGCTGGAAGGCAACGTGCGCAATATAGGCGTGCATGCCTGCGGGGTAATTATCGGCCGGGACGACATTTCGGACTGGGTGCCAGTGAGTACCGCCGACGATAAGGAAACCGGGGAAAAACTGCTGGTGACGCAGTATGAGGGTTCCGTCATTGAAGAAACAGGGCTGATCAAGATGGACTTTCTGGGGTTGAAGACCCTATCCATCATCAAGGATGCCATCGAAAACATACGGCTTTCCAAAGGCGTCCTCATCGACATCGATACCATTTCACTCGAGGATGCAACGACCTACGAATTGTATTCCTCCGGGAATACGGTTGGTACGTTCCAATTTGAATCAACAGGCATGCAGAAGTACCTGCGTGAACTGGAACCGACCAAATTTGAGGACCTTATCGCCATGAATGCGCTTTACCGCCCAGGTCCCATGGATTATATCCCTTCCTTCATTGCCCGTAAGCACGGACGGGAGGAAATTAAATACGACATTCCTGTGATGGAACGTTACCTCAAGGATACGTACGGTATCACGGTCTATCAGGAACAGGTGATGTTACTTTCCCGCTTACTTGCCAACTTTTCGCGTGGTGAGTCGGATGAACTCCGCAAAGCGATGGGGAAGAAAATCATCGAGAAACTGAATGCGCTGAAACCCAAATTCATTGCCGGCGGAAAAAGCAACGGCCACGAACCAAAAGTGTTGGAAAAAATTTGGGCCGACTGGGAGAAATTCGCTTCCTACGCCTTTAACAAATCACATGCCACGTGCTATTCCTTGGTTGCCTATCAAACAGCCTGGCTCAAAGCAAATTATCCGGCTGAATACATGGCTGCCGTTCTTTCGCGCAGCATCAACAACATCACCGACATCACCAAGTTCATGGATGCCTGCAAGTCTATGAATATGCTGGTCATGGGACCTGACGTGAACGAATCGAACATGAAGTTCACCGTTAACAAGGAAGGTAACATCCGTTTCGGTTTGGGAGCCATCAAAGGCGTCGGGGAAAGTGCGGTTAGGGCCATCCTTGATGAACGGTCCAAAAACGGACCGTTTACCGATCTGTATGATTTCCTCGAACGTGTGAACTTGAACACCTGCAACAAGAAAAGCGTGGAATCGATGGCATTAGCCGGAAGTTTTGACGCGTTCGGGCAGCTTTCGCGGGAGCAGTTCGTATTCGAAAACGGAAAAGGCGAACCTTTCCTGGATATTTTGATGCGTTGGGGCATCAAAGTTCAGATGGATAAAGCGTCCATCAGTAATTCGCTTTTTGGCGGAGACAATACGGTGATGGTCGCTAAGCCCGAGCCACCCAAGGTAGCACCTTGGCCTGACCTGATGAGGCTCAACAAGGAAAAAGAGTTGGTGGGCATGTACCTTTCTTCGCATCCGCTGGACGGCTTTTCCGTACTCATCAATTATGTTTGCAACACCACGATGGACGACATCAGGCAGGGTAATCTGGTGGCCAACAAGGAACTGGTTTTCGGGGGCATCGTCACCGACATTCGCGAACGGATGAACAAGAAGAACGAACAATTTGCCTTCGTCACCATCGAAGATTATTCAGGAGCCTCAGAAATTCCGTTTTGGCCCAAGGAGTATGTGGATTTTGGGAAATACCTGCGGCCTTCCATGTTCCTGTTGATCAAGGCCAGATATGGTCCGAAAAACTGGAGACCCGATGAATTTGAACTGAAGGTGAATCACATTTCGCTCTTGTCCGAAGTCATGGATACGGCCATAGAAAAAATCAATCTGTCCATTCCATTATCGGTACTGAGCAAAACGTTTGTGGAAGATTTATTCGATGAAGTCCGAAAGCATCCGGGCAAAGCTACGCTATCTGTCACTGTTACAGATTACGACACGGAACCGCCGCTTCGGCTCGACCTATTTTCAAGGTCGTATCAGGTGCATCCGAATAAGGAATTCATTCGTTATTTGGAGGAAATGGATTCGGTCGACCTGAAAATAAATTAACACCTATTTCAAAAAGGTCTTTGTTTTTTGTACCTTTGCCCCTGCTAAACAAACAATAAACGTATTATACTATGGCTTTAGTAATTACAGATTCGAATTTTGACGAACTATTGAAATCCGGAAAACCTCTTGTGGTGGACTTTTGGGCTGAATGGTGCGGTCCTTGCAAAATGGTCGGCCCCATCGTAGAAGACCTTTCTCACGAATACGAAGGTAAAGTGACCATCGGTAAACTTGATGTAGATGAAAACAACGACGTCACCACCCGATATGGTATCCGCAACATACCGACCATTCTGTTTTTCAAAGACGGTGTGCAGGTTGACAAACAAGTCGGTGCTACTCAAAAAAGTGTTATGGTACAGAAAATCGAAGCGTTGCTCTGATTGTCAACGTGGAATATGGTAAAATAAAACCCCAAAAGTTCGACAAGAACTTTTGGGGTTTTATTTTAAAAAGGCATCGGTAAAATGCTTCTTGCAGAATAGCATGTCCAATGGAGGTAGTGTATAAATGAAAGATAATCTGCTCGTTGATAATGAATTATATAATGGAAATAATTCGTATCCCGTCCGTTTGCTCCTCCATGTTCACTTTTGTACAGTTCTCAGGCAGGAGTGTTTCAATTTTCTCCGGCCATTCGATGAAACAGTACCGACCGCTGTAGAAGTATTCCTCGTACCCCAGGTCGTAGGCTTCCTCCAACTTGTTGATTCGGTAGAAATCGAAGTGAAAAACCGCCTCACCATCTGGCAGGGCGTATTCGTTCACGATGGCGAACGTCGGACTGGTGATGACGTCTTCGACGCCTAGTTCCTCACAGATGGCTTTGATGAAGCTGGTTTTGCCGGCACCCATGGCTCCGTAAAAGGCGAAAACGGTGTGACCTTTGGTGGCTTCGAGAAAGGCGCGGGCGGTTTTATTTATGTGTTTGAGGGAGTCGATCTGAAATTCCATTGTTTATTTTTTCTTGGGTTCCATCGTGATGAAGGGGATCATCATTTCTTCCATCGAGATGCCTCCGTGTTGGAAAGTATCCTTGTAATAAGTCGCGTAATGGCTATAATTGTTCGGGTAGGCAAAGAAGTCTTTATTGCCAGCAAAAATGTAGGTGCTGCTTACGTTGGGGCTGGGCAAACCATGGCGATCCGGATTTTTAATCTCAAATACATGTTTCGGATCGTAGTTGAGGTTCTTGCCTACTTTGTAACGCAGGTTGGTGTTGGTGTTGCGGTCGCCTACCACTTTGATCGGGTTGTCCACGTGAATGGTGCCGTGGTCGGTGGTCACGATGATCTTGACGTTTTCGGTGGCCAGTAAATCAAAGAGTTCGGAAATGACGGTATGCTTGTACCAGGATTCGGTCAGGGAGCGGTATGCAGCTTCCGTACCGGCAAGTTCGCGGATCATCTTGGATTCGGTTCGGGCGTGGGAAAGCATATCGATGAAATTAAAGACGATGACGTTCAGCGGGCTTTGGAGCATGCTTTTGATCTTGGTCATCATTTTTTCGCCGTTCTGGTTGTTGTTGATCTTATTATAGGTGAATTCGTAACGCTTGCGGAAACGGTCCAGCTGAGTCTGAATGAGCGGCGATTCGTTCAGGTTCTTGCCTTCTTCCTCATCTTCGTCCACCCAAAACTCGGGAAACATTTGCTGGATTTGCAAAGGGTTCAGCCCTGAGAAAATGGCGTTTCTGGCATATTGGGTGGCCGTTGGCAACAGACTGAAATAGATGTTTTCGTCGTAGGTGAAACGGTCGCCCATCAGGCGTTTGATCACTTGCCACTGGTCGAAGCGGAAATTGTCGATGAGGATGAAAAAAACCTTTTCACCGGCGTCCAACAAGGGGAAAACCTTATTTTTAAACAGGTCGGGGCTCATCAGCGGACGTTTGTCCGGTTGGTCGCTCCAATCGAGGTAATTTTTTTTGATAAATTTGAAAAACAGGTTGTTGGCCTCCGCTTTCTGATGCTTCAACATTTCTTCCATGCCTGTTTTCGCATCTTCCAACTCCAGTTCCCAGTACACAATTTTTTTATAGACGTCCACCCAGTCTTCGTCCGTTCGGCAATCGCCAATCTGCATGCTGAGTTTCATAAAGTTCTGCTGAAAGGACGTGGTGGTGGCATCGTGAATGATTTCGTCCTTGTGCACGTTCTTCTTGATGGTCAGTAACATCTGACGCGGATTGACCGGCTTGATGAGGTAATCGGCGATTTTACTACCGATAGCCTGATCCATGATGTCTTCTTCCTCGCTTTTGGTAATCATGACGATGGGCAGCGTCGGCAAAAATTCCTTAATGGCCGAAAGCGTTTCCAAACCGCTGAGGCCTGGCATGTTTTCATCTAGGAAAACCAGGTCGAAGGGTTGCTCTCGGCAAAGGTCCAGCGCATCTTGGCCATTGGTCGTAGTCACCACCTCGTAGCCTTTTTCTTCGAGAAACAGGACATGGGGCATGAGCAGGTCAATTTCATCGTCCGCCCAGAGTAATCGGTCTTTGGCCATGGTTTATCAGGGATTAATTTTTATGTCAGAATACGTTGAGTTGAAGAACGTCTCATATTTTTCCGGTGAAACGCCTTCATCCAGTAATTTCAAGTTGGATTGGGAAACGATGATGAGCCGCAAACCGGAGTACTTTTCCTCTGGTTTCTGTCCCTGGAACTGAATCCAGGAACGGTAGCGGACGGCATCCAACGCGTTTTCGAAACCACTTACCAAAAGTACATCCATTTTTCCGATTTTCACCACGCTCAGGTCGTAATCCCGCACTAGGAAATTGGTGAAGTCATAAAGTGCGACATCGAACTGGAGTCGATTAATCTTGATGTTGGCCGAATCGTACACCATCAGGATGAAATGCGGTTCTTCCGGTTTGAATGCAAAGCTTTTGGCCAGTGAATCGAGTTTGGCCAGACTATCCACTAATTGAACGTCTTTGGCTGAAAGCAAATTGGTATATCCTGCCGACGGAACGGGCCTGCGACCAGCATCCCAATAGGCGAGCATACCCTTTACAACGGGTTCCAGCTCCTTAAGGTTTTCACTTGCCGGGAAGGAGTCACGGATTAAAACCAACTTGCTGTGGAAATCTTCAGGGCGACCGGTTCTGGCATACTCCATGGCTTCCAGAAAAGTGAATTTTGGCAGCAGGTTGCTGGATGGATAATTCGCCGAAGCATAGTTCGCACGATTGAACAAACTGTCTGTCCGCTGTTTCAAATAATCGCCGTAGGTGTTAGCGTACAACGTGTCCTGAACCTGATACATTTCAATCAATTTCTCAATGTAATTTGAGTTTTTCAGGCGAACGGCCCAGGGACTAGCCGGGAAAGTCCTTAGAAGTTTGGCTCTGGCAGAATCGGCAAGGACCTCTTGTTTTTGTTGTTTGTAAAGGAGGTACATGATGTACCAGGCTTTTTCAAGATACTCGTTTTCGGGATACTCTGTTTCCAGGCGATTAAAGCTTTTAAGCGCCAATCGGTCATTTTCTAATTGTTCGCGGAATGCCAGTCCTCCTTTATACAAACCTTCGGCAATCCGCTCGCCTGATTTAGCCAACTGTTCTTCAGTGAAAGGCAGGTCTTTAAGGTAATAATTGAGTTTGGTCGGATCGTCTGCCCCTTCGGTCAAGTCAGCTACGGAATCCTTGGCGACCGCTTCTTTACTGGCTAGCTTCAATTCGGGTATGACCGATGCCGTATCCGTTTTTTGGGTGGCTGTAACGCCTTCGAACAAAGGCGTTTTCCGGTTCCGTCGCCAATCATCATTCAATGCACGTTTACCCCATTTTTTGCGGAAGTCCTTCATCCCTTTGTCCACCGTGGAGGGGTTGTAAAAGTACCAACTCTTATCGTTGCTCAGGTCGGGTGTAACCGGATCGACCGTGTTGTCTGGGCCAGCATTTTCCGCCCTGGCATTTTCATTGGCGGCTGCTGTTTCCTGGGCCGCTTTCAGCCGTGCTGCTTCTTTTGCCTTTTTCTCGGCTGCTTTCATCAAACCTGTTATCAGTTCAATCCGCTCTTTTTCTGGCATCTTGGCTACCGCTTGAAGGCTGTCTTCCAGAAAAACGGCCTTGAGCGGTGGTGCCAGTTCCTTCAAAATAGTGCTGCGCAATACTGCTTCCGGGTAACGCTCGTCTTCCTTCTGCAGGAGCGGTAAGGCTTGGGTATAACAGGGTTCAGCCTCGATGAACTTTTCGGTTCTGTAATAGAAATCGCCGAGTGTCAGCAACGTTTTCAACTTGTGTGGTCCGGCATTCACGGCTTTGAGCAGCGAAAGATTCATGCTTTCCAGCGCTTTCACAGTGTCTTTGGCTGCGAAGTACAGGTTGCCCATGGCATAGTAAACCTGATCAAGATATTCCGTGTTTTTGGAACTTTTGCTCAGTTGGATCAGTTTTTTCAACGGCTTTTTGGGATCCGTGCCCGGGAAGACTTCACTTTGGCGAATTCGGGCACTAAGCTCCATTTCGTAGGGCGGATTCATGGCTGGTATGGCTGAAAATTCCTGATAGGCTTTATCCCGACGGTCCGTTGCCTGGTAAAGTTGCCCAAGCAGGTAACTCCAACGTTCCTTTTCTCTTTTGTTATGGATTTTGCCCGAAGCAATTTCGAGATAGGGCAGGGCTTCGGCGTATTTTTTCCGACGAATCAGCAAATCGGCCGTGGCAGCTGCGAATTCGGCAGTCAGAGAAGGCGTCAGACTTTCCTTGTTGAGGTCGTTCAGCAGGTTTTCGGCTTCGTAATACCATTCCAATTCGGTATAGGCTCTGGCCTTAAGAATCCCGGCTTCGTCGCATCGTTTCTTGTCGGTGGAGAAATGTCGGATCATATAGGAACAGGTGGCTGAAGCGGACAGAAAATCGGCCTTGGTAAACTGGGCGTTGGCCATGAGCATGAACACATTGTCCATGAATGGGTTGAATTCCTCCTTGCTGAAATACCGCTTGGTTTCAACACTGGCTTTAGGGCCTGGTTTCTTTTTTGGTTTGACCCGTATGGAATGGGTCTTGATAGCCTTTTGGCACTTCTCTATGGCCCTGTCCATATTTGAAGAAGTACCCTTGGCGCTGTTATGGTTGCTGACCTGATACATGGGCAACATCTTCGAAAAGTCTTCTTTGAAGCCAGTATTCAGTTGGTTCACTCCTTGCAGATAGGCTTGCTCTCCGTTGAAATGGACGTTGAATCGGGTGTTCATTTCCTGGTAATGCCGGCTCAGCCACGTATTCTGTTGGGTAGAACAAGCGGAAAATAGGAGCAAGGCAAGGCATGCCAGGGGAAAAAGACGGAGACGCATCATCATCAAGTAAAAACCAGGCTTTCAGGGTATAAAAACACTCCTTCAGTAACTCGATTTCTGCGATTTTATTGTGCTGAAAGCCGATTATTCGGTAATGTGGAACTGTGCGTCTTTAAGGTCGTTCCAGAAATTCGGATAGGATTTGGAGACCACTTCGGGGTGATTGATCCGGATAATGCCATACGCCAGCGCAGCCGGAGCAAAAGCCATGGCCATGCGGTGGTCGTCGTAAGTTTCGATGGGGATTGCATACATGGTGCAGGTTTCGCCTGTCCATTCGAGGATGCTGTCTTGGCTGACCACAAAGACGAAGCCCAGTTTGGCGCTTTCGTCCACGAGCGCTTTCAAACGGTCCGTTTCTTTTATTTTCAGGCTTTGAAGGCCGGTCAGGCGGAATGGGATGGCATTCAGCGCACAGGTCATGGCCATGGTCTGAGCCAAATCGGGTTGATCGGTGAAATCGGCTTCAAAGCGTTCTGCACGAGTTACAGTCTTGGTCAGACGGACACCTTCGGCTTCGTAGTCGGTGTGGATGCCAAGGGGTTCGAACCATTCGGCCACTCTTGCGTCGCCTTGTAAACTGTCGTGGAAAAGTCCTTTCAGAAAAACTTCGCCTTCTTCGGCCAGACTCAGCATTTCGTACCAGTACGATGCGCCTGACCAGTCGGATTCAACCGTGAAGGATCGTTGTTTGTACGTTTGCGGTTCAATGACGGCCGTCGTTCCATCCCAGGAAGATTCCACACCCCAAAGACGCATCATTTCGAGCGTCATGTTGAAATAGGGTTTGGAAATCAGTTCACCCTCAAGGATCAGGGTCAAGCCTTGCTCCATGGCCGGAGCAGCCATCATCAGGGCTGAAAGGTATTGGCTGCTGATGCTGCCGTCGATACCGATCGAACCGCCTTTCAGCTTCCGACCATGAATTTTCAACGGCGGAAAACCGTCTTTTTCCAGGTAGGAAATATCGGCGCCCAGCTGGTTCAACGCGTCCACCAACAGTCGGATGGGGCGGTTTTGCATTCGCTGGCTGCCGGTGATTTCCCATTCGCCTTCGCGCCCGGCTAGGAAAGCCGTCAGGAAGCGCATGGAGGTACCAGCTGCACCGATGTCGATTTTATTGGAGCCAAATGACAGCGCCTTGGTCATGACCATCGTATCGTCGCAATCGGCTAGGTTTTGCAGGGAATCCGCATGGGCGGAACCCGCCATTGCATTGAGAATCAACGCCCTGTTACTGATGCTTTTGGATGCCGGCAGTTGAATGTTGCCGTTCAAGGAGCGGCCGGCCTGGACTGTATAGGTCATGAATGGGTGCGATTGGTACCCTGCAAAGGTACAAAATTATTGCCGTTTCTTGAATTCAGCAGGTGTCATGCCGTATTTGTTCTTAAAGCATTCCCCGAAATATCTGGAGTCGGTGAAACCTGTCATATAAGCCACTTCCTTGATGAGCAGTTCTCCGGTGGTCAGCAGTTGAGCAGCCCGTTTCAAGCGGATATAGCGGATGAATTCAACAGGAGATAGTCCGGTTAGTCCTTTGACTTTGTTGAAAAAGGAAGAACGACTCATGCCGACAGCCTGACCAAGGTCTTCGACGGTGAAATCGCTGTTGTCCATGTTGTTTTCGATGGCTTCCACCACACTTCTCATCAGTTTTTCATCCTGTGAGGTGATCAGGAAGGGTTTCGGGTCAAATTCCTGCATGCCGGAGGTCAAGCCTGAACTGTAAATATCCTGCAGGCGTTTGCGCTGTTTGAGCAGATTGGCTATCCTGGCCTCAAAATAGGGCACACTAAAAGGTTTGGTGATGTAGTCGTCTGCACCATAAGACATGCCTTCCAGCCTGCTTTCCAGCGTTGTTTTGGCCGAAAGCAACACCATGGGTATATGGCTGGTTCCCAGATTTTCTTTGAGCTTCTTTAGCAATTCGATGCCGTCCATGCCTGGCATCATGATGTCACTGACGATGAAATCCGGATGTTCCCGTTCAGCCATTTCAAAACCAATCAGACCATCGGTGGCTTCCAGTGTCAGGTAATTTTTCATCAAAATGACTTTCAGAAAGTTCCGGAGTTCGTCATCATCTTCCACAATCAAGACCGTCTGCTTGCCGCCTTTTACAGACTTGGCGGATTTTTTGGTGACTGGACTACGTTCGGTAGGGACCAGCGTTGTCTCTTTTTGTTTGGAGGGCATATAAACGATTTCCACTTCTTTTCCGAAATGGCTGAACCCCACCTGGAAGCTCACCGTGAAACAACTGCCTTTTCCGGCTTCACTCTCCACAGAAACCTTTGCCCCATGCCGTTCGGCCAGTTCTTTCACCATGGAAAGACCGATGCCGGTGCTTGGTTTGCTTTTGTCTTCATTGAAAGAGACAAAGCGTGTAAATAGGTTTTTTTGCTTATCCTTCTGAATGCCAGGCCCGTCGTCTTGTACTTGCAGGTCGATGTATTTGTCGTTCTTTTTAAGGACCACACGGACATTTTTGCCTGAAGGCGTATATTTGAAAGCGTTCGACAAGAGATTCATCAGAATTTTCTCCAGTGCATCGATATCCACCCAGAGCGTTGAGCCCGGTGCCTGATTGATGAATTGGAAGTTGATGTGCTGTTCTTCGGCCAGTTCCCTAAAGTCTGAACACAATTCTTCCACAACAGTGCCAATTTCGGCTTCTTCCACCCGCAGTTGATGGGATTGCATTTTTCGGAAATCAAGAATCTGATTCACCAGACGTTGCATTCGGGCTGTGTTGTGGGAAACCAGGGTCAGTTTCTGCCGGATTTCTTCCGGTGTTTTTTCATCGTTCATCATGTACTCCACCGGCGCCGAAATCATGGTGAGCGGTGTCCGAATCTCGTGGGAGATATCCGTGAAAAAACGCAGTTTCAGTTCCGAAAGCTTTCGTTCGAGTCTGACATCACCCCGCAAGCGGTAGATGGTCAGCAGAATGTATCCACAAAGCACGGCCAGGCCTATGAACAGAAGCAGGTAGAGCAGATATGCCATCCAGGTCTGCCAAAAGGAAGGCAACACTCTGATGGGCAAACGGCGTTCATTATCCACCCAAACACCTTCACTGTTGGTCGATTTGACGCGGAAAATGTAATGTCCATTTGGAATATTGGTGTAATTGGCCCTTCGTTGTTTTTGCGCAAATTGCCAATCGTTGTCAAAGCCCTCCAGTTTATACGCATAGACAATATTGTCCGGTTCTTCGTAATCCAAAGCAGCATATTCGATGGAGAAATAATTCTGTTTGTGGTTCAAGACCAGTTTTCCAATCCTGTCGATGTTTTCTGAAAGTGGAGAATGCTCACCAATGGCCACCTTCTTATTGAAAAGTTCGAAGTTGGTCAGTGCCAGATAGGGCTTAAAAGTATTGTTTCGGATACTATTGGGTTTAAATAAGAGCATGCCACCCGAATAACCAAACACCAGTTCACCCGATTTCAGTCTGTAATTAGCGGCTTCAGAGAAGTTGCAAGAGGCCATGAGGCGTTTGATTTCAGCAAACGTTTCAAAAACACCTGTTTGGGGATTCATTCGGGTGAGGTTGTTTTCGGTCGTGACCCAAAGCATTCCGTTGCCGTCTTCAACGATGGAAAGCGTGATGTCGGATGGAAGCCCGTTGCGGCTGGTGTACGATTCAAACCGGATCGGAAAACCATTTCCGTCGTATTTAATGACTTTGTTGATGCCACCGCCAAAGGTCACCAGGTACATTTCCCCTTTTTTTGTGATGCAAATGCCGTGAACATCATTGCTACTAAGGCTTTCCTTCATCCCAGGCAATCGGTTGCTCAGGTAGTAAACAATATTTTCCGGGGCTGTGAAATGAAGCGAAAACATGACCAGACCACCGGTGGTGCCTATGCAAAGGTGCCCACGCTTATCTTCTGTAATAAAACGAATACGTCCGGCCCTTTCATTTGGATAATTTTTCAGGTTGTTCCGATGATTGATAAATTGGATTTTCCCATCCTTGCCCATTTGTAAAAGGTTCAAACCACCATCGTAGGTCCCTGCCCAAATTCGACCTTGCTTGTCCTGAAACATACTGTAGACTTTATCTTCACTCAGGCTGTACAGGTCGGATGGATCCCTGCGGAAAACCTTTGTTTCCCATACATTTCCATTTTTTTGTACCCGAATGATACCTGCCCCTTTGGTGCCCATCCATATAACGCCTTCTCTGTCCTGAATCATGGAGTAGACGGGTGCCGGCATCAAGGCTTCTGGTCTGAGGCTGCCTGTCATTGAAAATCTACCCAGTAAACGACGATTTCGGTCGTAGACATTCAGTCGTTTGTCCTTGGTCGATACCCAAAGATTTCCTTCCTTGTCTTCCAGAATAGCCCTCACTTCACTTTCTTCGATATTATTGACTATTTGATTGACGGGCATGGTGCGGAAATAATTCTTTTCGAAAACGACTTTCTCCAGTCCATGAGAACGGGTGCTGATCCACATATTACCCTGACGATCACTGAGCGCTGAATGGGCAAGGTTTGAAAATCGCCAGTTTGCAGCAGCCGGATTGTTGTAAAACGGCTCCAACTCGTCCGTTGCAGCATTGTAGAGTGAAAAGCCGCCTCCCCATGGTTGAACCCAGAGCCTGCCGTTTTTGTCTTCGATCAGGATGCTTTTGGGCGGGTAGGTAATGGTGTTTTCGTTTTCGGTTCTGACAAAATAATACTTGATGACCTGCGAAAGCAGGTTTAATTTGTAAATGCCCAGTCTGGAGGTGCTGAACCAAAGCTGCTGAAACCTGTCCAGATAGGTTTCTTTAATGGGCTCTGCTATCGGAATGTTTCCCATGGTCGGGATCAATGCCGTGGTGAGACCTGTAACATGGCTATTTATAAAGAAACCGTCTAAGGAGGTAGTCAGTAAAATGTCTCCCGATTTCAGCGTTTTGAAATCAATCACGTTGGAATTGACATTCAACTGTAAAAGCGTGAATTTGCCATCGGACTTCCGGTATTTCCAAATGCGGCCTTTGCCTGAGCCAAACCAGATTTCATCTTTCTTTTCAATTGCTGCAAAAAAAGATTGTTTTTCTGCTTCCCGATCGGACCGGTTTTCAAAGAAATAGGGTATAGGTTGAGTCTCCTTGCGAGGCACGATACACAAACCGTTGTCGGTGAGTATCCACGAGTTTCCTGTTTTGTCCTCAAAAACAGTATAGACCGTTTTGCCGAACAGATTGCCCAGGTTCTTATTGTACGCTTGCCTATTGAACTTTGCATCCAACACACAAACGCATCCGCTTTGATCGGAAAGCAGCCAGATCTTGCCAGAGGGCAAGACTTTGCAATCACGGAGTTTAAACGTGCTTTCCCCGAGTCCGTCAATGGGCTGAATACCATGAAAGGTCTCCGTCCCGGTTTCGAAGCAATGTGCTTCTCCATCGTACGAACTGAACCAGATATTCCCTCGCTGGTCCAAAAACAGCCGTTCGATCCGGTTGCTTCGCATGATGTAGGTATCGCCGGGTTGAACCTTGTAATTGCGGAAACCGTAGCCGTCGAATTTGCTGATGCCGTCCCAGGTGGCAAACCACATAAAACCGTTTTTGTCCTGAACCATATCCATGATGGTGTACTGTGGAAGCCCATCTTCCGTGGAGTAGTGTGTAAACTGACATACCGGTTGTGCTGCAGCCGGATGAACGGATGCCGTAAGCAGAAGAATCGTTAAGGCGGTGAAAAACAGTTTGATGTTCATGGTCAGGTTGCAGAAAAGGATCTATTGCAAAGATAGTTTTTTCCACTTCCCTACAGTACCCATTGTTGTAAATTGGTTGTTTCCCCCATCTTTTATAGTGATTTGTCCTAGTGTTGGTCGCATTCATTGGTTTACTTTGCATCACTGAATTAATGTACATTTCAGAGGAAATCTTTTAGAACATGATCAACGCACGAATATTTTTATTCACCCTATTACTGTCAGGTCTGACCACCAGTGTTTTCTCAGCGAACCCATCAAATCCTTATTCCTTATTGTACAAGGACCTACCATTCAACATGCCTGTTTTAGAACGTCCTGTTTTTCCCGACAGAACGCTTTCCATTCTGGAATGTGGCGGTGTCGGAGACGGTAAAACACTGAATACAAAAGCGTTCGAAGATGGAATGAAGCGTCTTTCCACCCAAGGCGGCGGAACACTGAATGTGCCTTTCGGCGTCTGGTTCACTGGCCCCATCGTCTTTCGGTCCAACATCAACCTGCACCTCGAAAAGGGCGCATTGATCCTTTTTACCCCCGATTTCGATGCCTATCCATTGGTGAAAGGCTTTTATGAAGGGGTCGAAGCCTATCGTTGCCAGTCACCTGTTTCTGCCCGCAATCTCGTGAATATCGCCATTACCGGTCAAGGTTCCATCAATGGTTCCGGTCAGGCATGGCGTCCGCTCAAGAAGTCAAAAGTGACCGAGGCTTATTGGAAAAGCGTGGTCAATTCGGGTGGTGTGCTAAAAAACGAAAGCTATTGGCTGCCCAGTGAAAAAGCCTTGCGCGGAGAAAACTGGGCAACGGGCGCTCCCGGCATTTTCAAAGGCATACCGACGGAAGCGGACCTGAATTCCATTAAGGATTATTTCCGCCCGGTCATGATCAGTCTAATTGAATGCAAGAATGTATTGCTCGAAGGCGTTTTGTTTGAAAATTCCCCCAATTGGAACATCCACCCGCTCATGTGTGAGAACATCATCATCGATGGCATTTTCGCCCGAAATCCGGCATATTCGCAAAACGGAGACGGGCTGGATTTGGAATCCTGTAAAAATGCCTTGGTGGTCAACTCCACCTTCGATGTGGGTGACGATGCCATCTGCCTGAAGTCGGGCAAGGATGCGGAAGGCCGCAAAAGAGCCAGGCCAACCGAAAACGTACTAGTCAACAATTGTACGGTTTTCCAGGGTCATGGCGGATTTGTGGTGGGTAGTGAAATGTCGGGCGGTGTTCGTAACATTTCCGTTTCGGATTGCATGTTCATCGGCACCGATGTAGGCTTGCGGTTCAAGAGCAACCGTGGTCGCGGAGGTGTCGTGGAAAACATCTTTATTCACAACATCAGCATGACCGATATCGTCAATGATGCTTTCTTGTTCGATCTGTATTATGGGGGCAAATCCGTTTCCGAAGCCATGGAAGACGGCAGCCTGAACACAGGCAGTACAACTGCAGCGCCTGTCACAGAGGAGACGCCTGTTTTCCGTAACATTCACGTTCAGGACATTGTTTCCCGCAATTCCGGCCGTGCCATGTTCTTCAATGGCCTGCCCGAAATGAAAATCAGCAATATCCATGTTGAAAATGTAGATATGTCGGCCAAACTCGGTGTTGAACTTTCAGAGTCGAATGGTGTTCAATTCAAAAATGTCCGGATTCAAGCTAAAACCGGAAAAGCGTTTCTGGTCCGGAATGTGCTGAATTTCAGAATGGATGGAAAAATGTTGCCGGATTCCATACGCCAGGAATTTAACTGACGTCCGTCGCAAAGGTGGCGATTCTTTTCACTGCTGAAATAAACGATTGGTTCCTTTTACGGTCTAAAAGGTATGATTACCTTAGCAGGTAGATTTCAAGTTGAATTTTAAACTGCCCTCCAGTGAAAAAAACCATCATCAGGATTTCCGTCCTGGTCCTTATTTTAGTTCCGATCACCTTGTTGCTGTTGCATAAGAAGCCCGAAGAAAAACGTCGCGGCAAAGGCGATGGGCAACGTAAAGTGGAAGCCCTCGTCGTTCGACCGTCCAAACTGTTGAATGAAATCTCCGTGACAGGTTCCCTGCTTCCTTTTGATGAAGTGGAACTCAAAAACGAAGTGGCAGGCCGCATTGTGCTGTTGAACCTTCCCGAAGGCAAGGCCGTAAAAAAAGGAACCGTGCTGGTCAAACTGTTTGATGACGACCTGCAGGCAGGACTAAAAAAACTCAATGCACAGCTCGCCCTCCAGCAGCAAATTTACAAACGTCAGTCCGAACTGATCAAGGTCAACGGCATCAGTCAGAACGAATACGAACAATCCCTTCTGCAAGTCAATACCTTACTGGCTGAAATCGAGGCACAAAAGGCTCAGATTCGCAAAACGGAAATCCTGGCACCATTCGACGGCATCATCGGTTTGCGCAATGTCAGCATGGGAGCGGTGGTCAACACGTCCACCACGCTGGCCACGGTACGTAGCAATCGCCTGAAACTAGATTTTTACGTGCCTGAAAAATACGGAGAGGCCATCCACGCTGGCATGAATGTGGACTTCTCCCTCTATTCAGGCAAAAACGACTATCGTGCCACCGTGCTGGCTACCGAACGCGGCATTGACGATGCCACCCGCAACCTGAAAGTAAGGGCCATCATTAGCCAGACGGGTGAAGGATTGATTCCTGGCGCATTCGCCAACGTCAAACTCCGCTTGGGTGAAAATTCAAAAGCGCTGATGATACCGACTGAAGCCGTTATTCCAATGGAACGCGAAAAACAAGTCATCTTAGCCCAAAACGGCAAGGCGCATTTTGTCACTGTCAAAACCGGTATTCGGAAAGAATCCCTGGTTGAAATAACGGAAGGCATACAAGCCGGTGACACCTTGGTGACTTCAGGTCTCCTTTTCCTGAAAGAAGGCGCTCCAATTCAATATTCCAACGTAACCGATCCCCAATGACAACCGACTTCATATGACGTTATCCGATTTTGCCCTGAAACGCCCAGTGGCGGCTACGGTACTGAGCCTCCTAATTATCTTGCTCGGCTTTGTTGGTTTTAATTTTCTCGGTGTCCGGTTGTATCCGGCCATCGACCCGCCCATCATTACGGTGCAGACTTCCTACACAGGCGCCAATGCGGAAATCATTGAATCCCAGATTACCGAGCCCCTCGAAAAATCCATCAACGGCATCGAAGGTGTCAAGTCCGTTTCCTCGCAGTCAGCCGTTGGTAGCAGCAGCATTACTGTTGAATTTGACTTAGGCTCCAATCTTGAAAAAGCTGCCAACGATGTCCGAGACAAAGTTTCTCAGGCCATGCGTCAGTTGCCTCAAGATCTGGATGCGGCACCGACCGTCACCAAGGCCGATGCCAACGGTGAACCCATCATCATGCTGATTGCCCGAAGCAGCCGTATGAACACCATCGAACTGAGCGATTATGCGGAGAATGTATTGCAGGAAAAGCTCCAAACCATCCCAGGAATCAGCTCCGTACAGATTTTCGGGCAACAGAAACCGGCCATGCGCCTTTGGCTTAATCCGGCCAAGATGGCTGCCTATCAACTCACCGCTTCCGATGTCAGGGCTGCCTTGATGCGTGAAAACGTGGAAATGCCGGGTGGTAAAATTCGGGGCGTATCAACGGAAATGTTGGTCAAAACCCGTGGCCGTCTGGAAACGGAAGAAGATTTCAACAACATGATTGTCAAGCAGAACGACAATCAGGTGGTTCGGCTCTCGGATATTGGTGAAGCGGTGTTGGGCCCACAAAATGAGGAAACCGGTGCCATCATTAACGGTGCAACCGGAACCATGTTGGCCTTGATTCCGCTGCCCGGAGCCAACGACATCCAGATTGCGGACGAATTCTACAAGCGTCTGGATCAGATTCGCCAAACCATGCCCGAAGGCATGGTGCTCGAAATTGGCCGCGACCGTTCCGTCTTTGTTCGGCAATCCGTCAAGGATGTCGTTGAAACCCTTGGTATCGCCATTTCGCTGGTGGTGCTCATCATTTTCCTGTTTTTCAGGAACTGGATCATCGCCATCCGGCCGCTCATCGACATTCCAGTTTCACTCATTGGTACGTTTTTTATCATGTATCTTGCGGGTTTCTCCATCAATGTGCTCACGCTACTCGGCATTGTTCTTGCCACCGGCCTGGTGGTGGACGACGGTATTGTGGTGACTGAGAATATTTTCAAGAAGCGAGAGCAGGGCATGGACAAATGGAAAGCCGCTTTCGAAGGCACCCGCGAAATCTTTTTTGCCGTCATTTCCACTTCGGTGACCCTAGCTGTCGTCTTCCTTCCCATCATGTTTCTAGAAGGTTTCACCGGCCGTCTGTTCCGAGAATTCGGCGTGGTCGTTGCTGCTGCTGTATTGATTTCAGCTCTGGTTTCACTTACACTCACACCAGTGCTCAACGTCATGCTGGGTGGAAGTGTCAGTCACCATTCCCGTTTTTACCTTGCTACAGAGCCTTTTTTTAACGGTATGGAAACCGGGTATAGGAAAATTTTAAGCTTTTTCTTTCGTCAGAAATGGATATCCATCGTGGTATTGGTTTGGTGTACCATCGTGGCATTTGGCCTATTCGGAACCCTTAAAACGGAACTGGCCCCATTGGAAGACCACAGCTACGTCCGCGTGAGCATCACAACGCCGGAAGGCACTGAATATACTTCCACCCAAAACACGGTGAACAAGGTCGCCTTGCTCACCATGGATTCCGTTCCGGAGAATCGCTTCGTGATGACGCGTTTCGGTGGTGGCGGTCATTCCGGCGTGAACAGTGGTTCCATCATGGTTTTCCTCACCGACCCTTCGGAGCGTAAAGCCTCTCAGCAAGCCATTTATGACCGGATGACCCGAATGTTTGGCCGCATACCCGATGCCAAAGTCATGGCCAGTCAGGAGCAGACCATTTCCACCTCTAATTCCCGAGGAATGCCTGTGCAGTTCGTACTGCAGAACCTGGACTTTGAGAAGATCAAAACGGTATTACCTAAGTTTCTTGATGAAGCGCAGAACAGTCCAGTTTTCAGTAATGTGGACGTGGACCTCAAGTTCAACAAGCCTGAACTGAACATCACGGTGGATCGATTGAAAGCCAACAGCCTCGGTGTCAGTGAAAAAGATGTTTCCGATGCCCTTTCGTCAGCGTTCAGCGGAAGCCGTTACGGATATTTTCTGCGCAACAACAAGCAGTATTTCATTATTGGGCAGGTGGATCGGGAAGACCGTGACGCCCCGGCAGACTTGTCTTCGCTCTATGTGCCTTCCAAAAACGGGGGCATGGTGCAACTCGACAACGTGATCAAGATGGAAGAAAACAGCAGCCCGCCCATGCTGTACCATTACAACCGTTTCAAATCGGCCACGGTTTCAGCCAACCTTTCTAAAGGTTATACGCAGGGAGACGGCATAAAAGAAATGCAGCGCATTGCCGAAAAGCTCACCGACGATTCGTTCAACACCGCGTTGGCAGGCTCTTCCAGAGACTTTGCCGAGAGCACTTCGAACATTTTGTTCTCGCTGGTGCTGGCTCTGTTACTGGTTTATCTCATTCTGGCTGCACAATTTGAAAGTTTTCGCGACCCGTTCATCATTATGCTGACGGTGCCCATGGCGCTGGCGGGAGCTCTGATTTCACTAAAAATATTCGGACAGACCCTAAATATATTTTCTGAAATCGGCATGATCTTGCTCATCGGTATTGTGACCAAAAACGGGATCCTGATTGTTGAATTCGCCAATCGCAAGCGCAAAGAAGGTCTAGACAAGCAAACAGCTGCTTTTGAAGCTGCCTCTGGCCGGTTCCGCCCCATCCTGATGACCTCTCTGGCCACCATGTTCGGGGCATTGCCCATAGCCCTGGCCTTGGGCGCAGGTGCCGAAAGCCGTATTTCCATGGGGATCGTCATTGTTTGCGGCCTTATGTTTGCCCTGTTGCTTACCTTGTTTGTGATACCGGTGATGTATACCATGTTGACCGGAAAGAAAATTCATCAACCATCGAATTGATATGAAACGAGCATGTTGCAATAAACGTCCAAGTTTATGAACATTATGCATGCGAGTTCCATAGGACGTAGAACTAAAATCATGTTCATATGAAACTTTTTATGACCTGTCTGTTGTTTTTTGCTGCCCTGACGCCGATGCTGTTTGCTCAATCTCCATTGACGTTGGAGGAAGCCGTCGACACTGCACTGAAAAACAATTTCGACATTAGAATATCGAGAAACGCTTCGGGAATAGCTCAGGCAAACAATACTGCCGGAAATGCCGGAATGCTGCCTACCGTTTCACTCAACGGATCGGTTGCTGCAGCAATGAATTCGGAACATCAGGAGCTTTCCAATGGTACTGTCACCAATACGACTCCATCCACGTTAGCCAGCAATGCCGGTGTCGAACTTTCCTGGACGCTGTACGATGGCGGAAAAATGTTCGTGACCAGACAGAAACTCCGCGAAGCCTCCCAATTAGGCGAATTCCAGTTCCGCGAAACGGTGCAGCAAACCCTGTATGAAGTGGTAGCCGCCTATTACGATTTGATCCGATTGAAGCAGCAATTGCGTTCTGTTGAGCAAACCATCCGCTACAACCAAGAGCGTGTCACCATCGCCCAAACGGGATTCAATGCAGGCACACTGTCAAAACTAGATTTGTTGCAAACCAAAATTGACCTGAACGAAGTGCTCGAATTGTCTATCAGTCAGGAATTTGCCATTCGTGAAGGCAAACGGGCACTAAATGCCCTGCTGGCTCGTGACACCGAAACGCCGGTCGAAGTGCGCGATTCCATCCCTTCTGGATTTCTACCGGATAAAGAATCTCTGTTTTCCAAACTGAATTCAAACAATGCAAGTGTGCTGACCTTTCAAAAACAGCTGGAAATCAATCGCCTGGCTTTAAAGGAAACGAAAAGCAATTATCTGCCGCGATTTGATTTTAATGCGGGATATTATCTTTCCCAATCCACAAATTCCACCAGTTCAGTCCGGTTGAATAGGAATCTGGGGCCTGAGTTTAGTGGCAATTTGTCGATCCCAATCTACCAGGCTGGCGAAAGCAAGCGCCTGCAAAAAGTTGCTGAATTGAACCTTCAATCGGCAGAATCTGATTTGGAGAACGTCCGTCTACAGATGAACCTGGCGCTTCAAAACACGCTCAACGATTTTGACAACCAAAAAACCTTGTTGAAGATCGAGGAGGAAAACAATCTGCTTGCTAAGGAATACCTGGAAATCAGCATTCAGCGCCTGCGTCTCGGCCAAACCAATACCCTCGAAGTGCACTTGGCTCAGGAAAAGTTCATGAACTCCAACACGAGGCTTATTAATTACCGTTTCGGCCTGAAATTGGCTGAAACGAAACTGAGGCAGCTGGTGGCTGGGCTATAAATAGCGTTCAAGTGGTTATGGCACGTTGAACATCTTAATAAAGCAATCCGAACAACCAAAGCGGAATGGTGTTGCCATAACCGGTTTCAATGTCATCCTTGGCTATATAACTATCCGGCAGTTCTTTGATCTGTTTAAATGTTTTATTCGGTCCCCCAACCTCAAAAGTATACGTATCATCAATTGTAAAATCGCCTATTTTTGCTCCAGTGATTGTGTGTTTTAACGAAAGCTGATTTGCAAAAAATGTTTCACGTACATTGCCGGCATTGTAGTTTTCTGGCGCAAGTGCAAGAATCAGATTGGAGTTGTCTAAATACAGCTTTTCGGGTTTATTCATTAAATTCATACCTTTTTGGTCAGCAACTAGCATACGAACTAATCCAGCCTTCTGCAAGAATATAAAATACTTCATTGCCGATGCCCTGTTTATTTCGAGCTGACCACTCAACGTGCTCATATTCGGTGTGTAAGGAACAAGCGAAGATACAATCATAAGCATTTTCCGCAGTTTGTAAATTGAAGCATATTCAATTTTTTCAACAGCAGGCAAATCATTTTCTAAAATTACATTCACTACATTCCTTAATCGCATGGAATAGCTTTTCACACCTTCTTTAAAAAAAGGATAATAGCCATATTCAAGATACGCTCTAAATGCCGGTATAATTTTAATTTCCGAACAGATTTTCGAAGATATTTCAATATGATTTTCAATGATATCCTTCAATGTAGTAATGGATGCATCATACTTATATTCTAATTTCAGAAATTCCCGAAATGACAGTCCGTGAAGGTGATACGAAATAGCCCGTCGCGATAAGTCGGCATTCGATTTGTAAATTTCTAAAATAGAAGAACCCGTAAATACAATGTGCAAATCAGGATAACTGTCGTAAAGATTTTTAATCTCAATAGCCCAATTCGGATACCGGTGAACTTCATCAATAAAGATATGTGTGCCTCCCAAGGTGTAAAACTCATGTACTGTTGGTATTAGCTCGGTTTTCGTGAATCGGATATTGTCCAAACTAATATACAATGCCTTTTTACGCTGAGGGAATTGTTTTTTAATATGCTGCAAGATCAACGTTGTTTTACCTGTTCCTCGTGGCCCGACTATGCTTATTAGTCTGTCTTCCCAGTCAATTTCGGGGTATAGATAGCGTTGGAAGTCTAATTTTGTAGCTTCTAATAATCGGTAAAAGTCCTCATAAAGTTCTTCCATGACTGCTTCATTTACATTTTAAGATACAAAGATACAGTAATGTTCAATATGTTGTACAAAATACATTAAAAATGATGATTGAAGTATTCGAAAAATGAAGTATAATGAACAATGTAAGGTGCAATATATATAATTTTGCTACTGTACTACAATTAGTTAAAAAAAGATTGCTGGCAATACGTTGCGAAAGCGTCACGGACGTAAATAAAAAGGACCTACAGTTTCCTGTAAGTCCTTGAGGGTCATTTGTCGGGGTGATAAGATTCGAACTTACGACCACCCGCCCCCCAGACGGGTACTCTAAACCGGGCTGAGCTACACCCCGTGCTAAATGCGGTGCAAAAGTAGGAA
>Ga0209538_1000201_pt1 | contig 36861 bp, 34 predicted proteins | sample BarGraNGADG00211_2_FD_184492 | JGI IMG/M metagenome (GOLD analysis project Ga0209538, IMG submission 184492) | Arctic peat soil microbial communities from Barrow, Alaska - Barrow Graham LP Ref core NGADG0004-211 (SPAdes) (version 2) | ecosystem: Environmental > Terrestrial > Soil > Wetlands >... | reverse complement strand
ATTATTGCATTGTTCATTTTGTGGTTAGTTTAAAATTAGTGCATGAGTAATATCAGCGTAATCATATCTTAATAGGGTGTGCAAAATTATAAATTAATTGCGTTATGTGCAATCGTGCATATCACTTCTGTTTATAATTACAAAGACAGATCACAATAGAAACAAATGAGAAGAGAAATATATTTATGAGTGATAATAAAAGATTTCATAAATTATGAAGGCAATTGAAATGAATATGATATTTTTGGTGAATTAATTTTTTGACAAGAATGCTTGTATTTAGAAAAAAAGATGTATTTTGTCGACTATTGACGTCATTTATTCCGTTAATTGCTTTTAAAATTTAACACAATAATTCATTAATATTTTGCTTTATGTTGAGTGGTTATTATATTTGCTTTAATTAACAGTCAAATACAGTACTTAACAAATACATGAAAATTGATATTATGATTATTCAAAAAACTTTTACACCTTTATTCCCTTAAATAATTAAAGAATGGGTATTGAAATCAGGGAAGTGAAAACTAAGCAGGATCTAAAAACTTTTATACACCTGCCAGCTAAAATACATACGGATCATACCAATTGGGTACCCCCGATTTACATGGACGACAACGTCTTTTTTAATGCCAAAAAAAATAAATCTTTTTCCTATTGCGATACCATTCTCCTCTTGGCTTACAATAATGATAAGTGTGTTGGACGGATCATGGGGATCATCAATCATCGGTACAATGATTTGCACGATGAAAAGGATGGTCGCTTTTGTTTTATGGAAACATGGGAAGATCAGGAGGTGTTCGATGCTTTGATTTCATATGTTGAGAAATGGGCTAAGAATTTGGGAATGGATAATCTGGTTGGTCCTCTTGGGTTCTCAGACAAAGACCCCCAGGGTTTTCTGGTTGAAGGTTTTTATGAACCAATGGTGATATCTTCGAATTGCAATTTTGCATATATGCCACGTTTGCTCGAGCAAAAAGGGTATGAAAAGAAGGTGGATTGTATCGTTTTCAAGGTGGAAATCCCAAAGGTAATTCCAGAAATCTATCTGAAGATCTCTAACCGGGTGATGAGTCATGGCAAAATAAATATGTTGGAGTTCACGAAAAGAAGTGAGCTGAAACCATTTATCAGACCCATCTTTACGCTGCTGAACGAAACGTTTAAAGATATTTATGCATTTGCTCCTTTCGAAGTTAGCGAGATGGATGACTTTGCAAACCGGTATCTGATATTGATGGATCCCCGGTTCATAAAAGTGATCACCAATAAACAGGATGAGGTCATTGCCTTCTTCATTGCCATGCCCGATATCAGCAAGGGGATCGTTGCTTCGAAAGGCAGGATCTTTCCTTTTGGTATTTTCCAGATCTTCAGGGCTCAAAAGAAAACCAAGCAATTGAATCTGTTGCTGGGTGGTGTAAGAAAAGATTATCAGGGTATGGGTGTTGACGTGGTGATGGGTGTGAAAATGTTTGAATCTGCTATTAAACGTGGCTTGGAGTATATTGACACGCATCTTCAACTGGAAACAAACCATAAGATGAATGCTGAGTTCAAATTCATGGGAAAAGAGATTTATAAACGTTACAGGATTTATAAAAAAGAGATTAATCATAACACTAATTAACAAGCGTTCAATATCATAACAAATTATCATTCATTAGAAACTGATTTTTATTTTCGCCATTAAAAAATGAATGATTACATTTGTACGTTTGAATTAGAAAAATATCATCAAATAAATGGGACTATTACAAGATCGATTAGCTAAGTACGATGCCCCTCAAAAGGTAATGGAGGCTGGCATTTATCCCTACTTCAGGGCAATTGAATCAGAACAGGATACAGAAGTAACCATTCATGGTAAAAGGGTTTTGATGTTTGGTTCAAACAGCTATCTGGGGCTTTCAGTGCACCCAAAAGTAAAAGAAGCTGCCAAAAAGGCAATTGATAAATATGGAACAGGTTGTGCCGGGTCTCGTTTTTTGAATGGCACGCTTGATATTCATATCGAATTGGAAGAGAGGTTAGCCAGATTAGTCGGCAAAGAAGGTGCATTGTGTTACAGTACCGGATTTCAGGTTAACCTGGGTGTAGTTTCAGTTTTGGCCAGTCGCAATGACTACCTGATCCTTGATGAACTTGACCATGCTTCGATCATTGAAGGCAGCAGGCTTTCTTTTTCGAATGTACTCAAGTTTGCACACAACGACATGGAGTCGCTCGAGGTTAAGTTGAAATCGTGTAATGCTGATCGTATTAAGCTTATCGTTGTTGATGGTGTCTTTTCGATGGAAGGTGATCTGATTAATTTGCCTGAAGTTGTGAGACTTGCAAAGAAATATAATGCAAACATCATGGTTGACGATGCACACTCACTGGGTGTGTTCGGAAAGAATGGCACTGGTACTGCTTCTCATTTTGGTCTTACCAAAGATGTGGATCTGATCATGGGTACCTTCTCAAAGTCGTTGGCTTCGTTAGGTGGATTTATTGCAGCTGACAAGGAAGTTATCAATTTCCTGAAACATAACTCGCGTTCTTTGATTTTCAGTGCAAGTATGACGCCTCCATCAGTGGCTTCAGTACTGGCATCATTGGATATCATGGAAAGTGAACCTGAAAGAATTGATCACCTCTGGGCACTGACCCGTCATGCACATGCTGGTTTCAAGGCTATGGGCTTTGACATTGGAAAGACAGATTCACCTATTATTCCTTTGTTTATCCGTGATGACATCAAGGCACTTCTGATGACAAAGACGCTGCTCGAAGAGGGTGTATTTATCAATCCTGTGGTCTCCCCTGCTGTTCCTATAAATGATTGTCTCATTCGTTTTTCTCTAATGGCAACGCATACATTTGAACAGGTTGATATAGCTATAAATAAAATCACTAAGGCAGCTATAAAACATGGCGTTTTGAGTTCTGTTGGCGTATTGTAATTTACTGATCATAAAACTTATATATATATGCGGCAAGTAGTTTTTATTACCGGTGTGTCATCTGGATTCGGAAAACGGATCGCCGTATTGTTAGCTTCTAATGGTCATGCCATATATGGGACCAGTAGGAAAGAAATCGAAACTGATCATGCAGTTACTGTTTTAAGAGCCGATGTCACGGATGCGGCTTCTATGCGAATGGCAGTAGAAGCGGTCCTAAATAAAGAGGGCCGTATTGATGTAGTGATCAATAATGCCGGTATGGGTATATCGGGAGCTATTGAAGAGTTTACTAACGATGATATCAAAGTCCAGATGGGTACCAATGTGGTTGGTGTTGTCAATACTATTCAGGCAGTATTACCGATTATGCGCAAACAGGGAAAAGGGATGATCATCAATGTCAGTTCTATAGGTGGACTGATGGGGTTGCCTTTCCAGGGTTTCTATTCGGCCAGTAAATATGCTGTTGAAGGGCTCAGTGAAGCACTCCGCATGGAGGTGAAGCAGTTTAATATAAAGGTTGTCGTTATAGAGCCGGGCGATTTTGCTACCAGCTTTACTGCCAACCGTAAGATTGTTTCGAACGGAATGACGAATAGTGCTTACAAGGAACAGTTCTCCAAGACGCTTTCTATTATTGAAAAAGATGAAAAGGGTGGATTACCACCTGAATTTCTTGCGAAAAAGATACTAAAGATTATCGAAAAGAAAAATCCATGTCACCGTTATGTGATCTCCTCATTTGAACAGAAGCTTGCAGTATGTATGAAGGCTGTGCTTCCGGATGCATGGTTCTTTAAAATCCTTGCTTCACATTACGGGATAAAATAACTATTCTTCATTATAGATAGCCTGTACGACGAGGCCGGCAAGGGTGAATCCAAATATTGCCGTGATGTGTGCTACTGTACCATTGATGATTGCTTTCATGCTACACCATTCATGATCGGCCAGCTCCGGATCACCGGGACCATTCTTTGACTTGGGGCAGAGACATTTATCTGTCCCACACGATGTGCCTTCGCCTAGATTCTCCAGCAACTCATCACTGTAAACACACTGAAACGCTTTGATCGGGAGATCCCCTTTGCGGATCATCTTACGGATCCTGGCTCCTAGAGGACATCCCTTTACATGCCAGAACTCTGCTACTTTCACTTTCGTGGGATCCAGTTTTAACGAGGCTCCCATCGAAGAAAAGAATGTGGCATTTGTACGGGTCGCTTTTCGGATCAGGTGAATCTTGCTTCCCAGACTATCGATTGCATCTATGATATAGTCATAAGCATCAAGATCGAACTGGTCGTGGTTCTCTTCGTTATAGATTTTCTGGATAGCAGTGATTTCAGCATAGGGATTGATTTCCAACAGCCTTTTCTTCAGAGCATCAGTCTTTACTTCACCAACAGTGAGTGTTGTTGCATGTAGCTGACGGTTAATATTGGTAATACAGACCCTGTCTGAATCTACTATTGTCAGATGTTTGATTCCGGTTCTCACCAGACTTTCAGCGCACCAACTACCCACCCCTCCTATTCCGAATATAATGACTTTTTTAGAAGCCAGTCTATCCATCTTATCATTTCCAAACAGTAACGCAGTACGTTGAAAAATACCTTTTTCAATTTTCATGTAAAAACTATAAATAATAACAGACTCATTACCAGTGGTGTTTGCAATGAGTGATATGTGTTACAGAAGTATTTTAATCTGAGGCAAAAATACAAAAAATTATAAAGCATAGAATATGGAATCAGAGCGATCACAGAGAGGAATTGTCAAATATAAATCCAGTATATTTGCAGCCTGAAAGACTTTTAGTCAATTATGATGGAGCAGAAAATCTGGAATAAAAAATATATCCTGTTGATATTGTCAAACCTGTTGATGTGTATCACCTATTATTCTCTTATTTCAACATTGCCAATTTATATCAGTGAAGTACTCCATGCCAACAAAAGCATCGTGGGTATTGTAGTGGCCTCTTATATTGTAGCCTCACTGCTTATCCGCCCCTTCTCAGGATTTGCCCTTGATAAATTTGGAAGGAAAACAATACTGCTCTCCTCTTTGCTTGTGTATGCCCTGATCTTTTTTGGATATGCCTTTGCAGCAACCATTCTCTTTCTCATTGTACTGCGTTTTGCTCATGGTTTTACATGGGGGATCACCACCATTGCCCAAAATACAAATATCGTTGATATTATTCCGGCTTCTAAACGGGGTGAAGGTCTTGGTTATTATGCACTCTCAACTACCATGGGAATGGCTATTGGACCCATCATCGGAATATTCATTCTTCACAAATGGGGTTATTTAGCCATGTTCTTTGCAGGTGCGTTTATCAGCCTGATCAGCTTTACCAGTGCATCACTGGTAAAATATCCGCCCTATAAACCAAGTGAGGAGAACTATCATTTCAGCTGGCCCAAGCTCTTTGAGATTCAATCGATCCTGCCTGCTTTGAATCTGACCATCATCCAGATCACTTATGGTGGACTGATGACATTTATTGCGCTGTATGGTCATGAGATCGGGATCAGGAATGCTTCCGGGTTCTTCCTGATTTATGCTATGGGCATTATGGCTTCAAGATTTATTTCAGGGAAAGAATTTGACAAGAGAGGCCCCCGATATATTCTGACTGTTTGTATCACTCTGCTGATCATTGGTTTCATACTCCTCGCACTGGTGAAAAACCCTATCGGGTTCTATGGGGCAGCCATTATACTTGGCATCGGAAACGGGGTCATCTTCCCAACTTTTCAAACCATGGTCAATAACCTGTCGAAACCTACGCGACGGGGAGCGGCCAATTCAACGCTCTACACAGCACTTGATCTCGGAATGGGATTAGGTATGATTATGATGGGTTTCATCTCACAGAATAGCTCTATTACCACTGCATTCCTTGTTAGTGCAGTGATCTGTCTGATTGGACTGATCTATTTTGTCACTCTATCTTTGGGACACTACGAGAAACGGAAGTTAGTTTAAACAATATGCAACTATTCAAATAGATGTTTTTCTTTTTGTCCGTAGGACATCAATGTCAATAGAAAACGAAACCTCCCAATATTTTGTCCGTTAGGACATTAACATATAAATGTTGATCCCCTATGGGGAAAATTATATAACTCCAATTTTTCTATTGACATTAATCTCCTAACGGAGAAAAATCAATCAATCTAAATATACAATTCAAATCATGTTTTAGTACCCTTGTAAATTCAGATCTCTGGTTTGAACCAATGTAACACGTTTACCCATCTTCTTCTGGATCACATGGAAATGGTGCAACTCATCTGTACTGATCAATGAAATGGCTTCACCTTCAATCCCTGCCCGACCGGTTCTACCTATGCGATGAATATAATCTTTAGGCGAACGGGGCAGCTCGTAATTGATGACATGTGGCAGTGACTGAATATCGATTCCCCTTGAGGCAAGGTCAGTAGCCACCAATACTCTAAGATTGCCGGCCTTAAATTTATTCAATGCTTCGGTACGGGCCCCCTGGCTTTTCTTGCTATGCATGGCAGCAGCCTTGATGCCATTGTTGATGAGTTTTTGAGTTACAGCATCGGCCCTCAAAGTTGAAGAGACAAAAACCAACACCTGATCCATGTCTTCTTTGATGATCAGATAACGCAACATCGGACCCTTTCGTTCATCATCTACCTGATAGGCACGTTGTGTAATTAAATCGAGATCAACTTCATCTTCCTTGATTTCGACTAGCACAGGGTCTGTCAAAAGGATGTCTTTGATGGCTTTTACATCATTGGACAGTGTAGCAGAGAAGAGAAGATTTTGTCTTTTTACAGGCAACAACTTAAAAATGTTTGCCATCTCTTCTTTAAAACCAAGATTCAGCATCTTATCGGCTTCATCCAGGACAAGGGTAGAGACTTCTGAAAGATTTACAGCATTCGAAGCAACCAGTTCGAGTAGCCTACCGGGAGTTGCAACAAGAATCTCTATCCCATACAACTTCATCATTTGGGGGTTAATGGAAACCCCGCCATAAACAGCCATGGTTTTAACTTTCCTTTGGGTTGCAGCGGCAAAGAAGCTGAATACTTCATCAACCTGCATGGCTAATTCGCGGGTGGGAACGAGTACCAAAGTCCTGACATACCTGTCTTTAGAGGGTTGATCATGTTCCATCATCTCCAAAAGTGGAAGTACATAACTAAGGGTTTTGCCCGATCCTGTCCTGGCAATACCCAAAAGATCTTTTCCCTGTAAAATCTCAGGTATAGCTTCGAGCTGAATGGGATATGGAGTGGTGTAATTCTTTTTTGCTAATGCCTGTAAAAGAGGTGCTGATAAACCAAGGTTTGAAAAGGGCATAATGAATGTATAATTTGAAAAGTAAACTCGTTTTTTAATATTATTCCTCTGTAATCTCAAGTACCACACTGTTCAACGACTGAGTGGAAGATACATTCAAACCGATCTTCATCAGGTAATCACCACTGTATGCTTTTCCGGTTCCTTTGAAAGCTGGCCTTGTTGCAACATTGATCTCCTTTATCTGATACTTCTTCAAAGGATCGAGTCCCTGTAAGCGAACATTTTTAAAAGAATCACCATATCGCAGATTCAAAGTATATGAAAACAGTACTGCCTTGCTCTTATTCTCATTGACATACATCAGCACTGCTCTGTTTTCTTCATAAGGAGAAATCAACCTGAACATATCACCCTGCCAGATCACGCTGTTAAGTCTTTTATAATTGGCAAGTGCATCCTGAGAGAACTTCAGTTCACTTTCGGTCATTTTGTTTACCTGGATATCCCAACCCATCTTCCCCATCATCGCAACATCGGTACGGAACTTCAAAGTATGCGTTCCCCATGAAGTGATGTGACAACACTGAGCCAGAGAAGGATAGAAATAGGAATAGCCCCATTGGATAAAGACCCGTTCGAGGGCATCGGTATTGTCGCTGGGCCAGAACTCGGTAAAGTATTTCATCGAGCCATAGTCTATACGGCCACCACCACCCGAACAAAGCATGATTGGGAGATGAGGATATTTCTCACGCACCCGGGCCATTACTTTATATAGACCATTGACATAATCAATATATAATGCTGACTGGTTGTCTTTTAAATAAGGTGAATAAGCATTGTAAATCACAGCATTACAATCCCATTTAATGAAAGCCATCGTAGGATGTGCAGTCATCATATTGTCAACGATGCCAAATACAAAGTCCTGTACCTGTGGGTTGGAGAGATCGAGTACCAGTTGGTTACGGAAATATTTCTCAGGACGGTTGGGCAGTTTGAGCACCCAATCATTGTGTTTCTCATAGAGCTCGCTCTTTGGGTTCACCATTTCGGGTTCCAGCCAGATGCCGAACTTGACACCCTTTTGCTCTGCTGACTTCACCAGTGCAGAGATTCCATTGGGGAGTTTTGAAGATGTCTCCTGCCAGTCACCCAATCCTGCCTTGTCATTGGCACGGGGATATTTGTTTCCAAACCATCCGTCGTCTAAAAGGAAGAGATCGACACCCAGTTTAACTGCATCATCAAACAATCCATTTAACTGCTGCTCAGTGAAATTAAAGCCTGTGGTTTCCCAGTTATTGAGCAGGGTCAGTCTGGGTTTATCACCATCAGTCACTCCATTCTTCCGGGCCCAACTGTGCAGGTTACGGCTTGCTTCACCCTTGCCCTGGTTGGTATATGTGAAGATAAAAGTAGGGGTTGTAAACACCTTATCGGGTTGCAATGTGTAATCTGAAGCATAGGGATTCATTCCAGAAATGACACGTAGTGAATTCTGCTCGTCTACTTCAAAGGCAAACTGAAAATTACCCGACCATGCCAGGGTTCCTGCAATCAGTTCGCCACTGGTCTCATCTGAAGGGGTGTTCACAGAAAGAAAAAAGACAGGAGTTTCATACATATCTGCTCTGGTTCCCAATTTGCTGTCGATGATCTTTATGCCTGAAGTAAGTTGACTCTCCTGCATACGCATCTCCTTGGCCCAGTTACCATGGAATTGAGTGAGCCAGTATGCAGAAGCATCAAAATGAAGCATTGAGGAAGCAAAGTTGTAAAGCGTCACAGCCTTTTTCTCATTGTGTTTGATCTCGGTCCACTGCTCGATGACATCTTCTTTGAAGTTGGCTTTAAAATTCAAAACCACTTCAAACGGGTACTGTGGATCCTTTAACTTTATGGTTGTGAGCGTTGTATTCTCATTGAGTTTGGTCTGTTGATGACTGACATACTGCAAATCTAATGAAGGATTGTTATCGGCATGCCTGACCCGGATTGCTGATTCAAACAAATTAGAGGTACCGGCGGTCAGATAGGCCTCAAAGTTTTTTGTACCCATGTTCACATATTCAGCAGACTGCATCAGTCGAACACCTAGATAGGACTGGTATAATTTCTGATCTTTCCCGATAGTGTAAAGCAATATTGTTCGTTTTGTTTCGATGGGAATGACATTCGTTATCTGTGCCTGCATCAATTGTTGGCAACACATCGTGAAAAAAAGGAAAAGGATAATATGTTTCATTCTTATAATATTAAATTTTAGTAGCTTTGAAATAGTTGAGCGAATATACTAAGAAATCGGATCAATCAAAACAGGAGTTCAATAGAAACTACCGCGAAAGTTCTTATTTTTGCAAAAGATTTCTATTCTTAATAAAAGCATACACAATGACTGAATTCAACTTACCGGATCATCCTCATAGAAGATTTAACGCCCTGACAGGAGATTGGGTATTGGTTTCTCCACACCGTGCAAAGCGCCCATGGCAGGGACAGGTAGAGAAAGCCCAGGAAGACAAGCGACCTGCCTATGATCCAAAATGTTATCTCTGCCCGGGTAACGAACGTTCAAGCGGAGATATCAATCCTGATTATGCAGCCACTTATACGTTTATCAACGACTTCAGTGCACTCATGGAAGCTACTCCTGATGGCGGTTTCAATGATGGAGAGCTGTTTGTAGCAGAAAGCGAACGTGGAATCTGTAAGGTCATCTGTTTCTCTCCCCGTCACGATCTCACGATTCCCGAAATGGAAGTCGATCAGATCAAAGGAGTTATAGATGTATGGCAGGATGAGTACAGGTCAATCGGAAATGTTGATTTCATCAATTATGTACAGATCTTTGAAAACAAGGGAGCTATCAACGGATGCAGCAATCCTCATCCACATGGTCAGATCTGGGCTTCAAAGTCAATCCCTGTTGAGCCTTCGAAGGAAGACATGCGTCAAAAAGCCTATTTTGAAAAACATGGAGTAACCCTGTTATCCGATTATCTGGAAAAGGAAACCTCAGCAAGAGTTCGTCTACTTTGTGAGAATGAACATTTTGTGGCCTTGATTCCATTCTGGGCGACATGGCCTTTCGAAGCCATGATTGTCAGTCGGAAACCGGCTCAGAATATACTGGCCTTCAATGAAGTTGAAAAAACTTCATTGGCTGCAATCTATAAGAGTCTGACTGTGATGTACGATAACCTGTTTGAAGTCTCGTTTCCTTATTCTGCAGGCATCCATCAATCTCCAACCGATGGAAAAGACTATCCATGGTGGCATTTCCACATGCACTTCTATCCCCCACTTCTCCGTTCTGCCACCATCCGTAAGTTCATGGTTGGCTACGAACAACTGGCCACTCCCCAACGTGATGTAACACCCGAAACCAGTGCTCAACACCTGCGTTCACTGCCAACGACCCATTATAAAAAAACCCAGATTTGATCTTTATTAAAACACCATTTTAACATTCTTTGATAACAATTTGAAGTACGTTGTTTAATTCTTAGAAAATAATTTATTGACAGACTATTTATTCTAAATTGACACATGGTTAAGCCATACTCTATGGGTATATATTAAGTATGGCTCAAGTATGGCTCAAGTATGGCTTAAGTATGTCTCAACTATGGCTAAGTAAACCATTATCAAAGAATTACTGAAGCGATTTCAAACGACTATTTTGTGAATATTTTTTGGCAGCCGAAAGATATTTAAATCTGCTTAGCTATTGATTTTGATAAAGATACAACATCAAATCTGAAAAAGCAATCTTTTTTTAAAAAAAGTTTAGACTTCAAAAATAGTTGGGTTTTCATTTTGATAAAACTATTACCTTTGACCCATTAAACAAATTGGTCAAATCAACTGTTAGTACATTGAATAAAATACACTGACAGTTATTTCAACTAAAATATGGTCACAATCACACATAGCGGAGAGAACATCTTCCGACTGAATCAGATTTTAAGTGCTGCCCAGAAGCACTTTGCGATGTATGGCCTTGAGAAATCTACCATGCGGGAGATTGCTTCGGACCTGAATATCTCAAAGGGTGCGCTATATTATTATTTTTCTGATAAAGAACAACTTTACAAAGCAGTTGTTGAAAAAGAACAGGAAGAATTTATTCAATTGCTGACTGAGAAACTATCTCTGATGTCTGATCCCAAAGAAATGCTTCTGGAATACATTGAAATCAGGATGAAGTATTTCAGAAACATGTTGAATCTGAGTCGTTTCAGGTTACAGGATTTCAGAAATCTGAAACCTTTAATCGGGGACACCTGGATTCAGTTTCAGACCAGGGAGGTGGAGATCATTGAACAAATACTTAATGTAGGAATTAAACAAAACATATTTTTCATTGAAACCCCCCATGAAGTCGCTCAATTGTTTCTGGACATTCTTAAAGGACTCAGAAAGAATGAACTTCATGAAAAAGAGCTGTTTTATTTGAATCAGGATGAATATAGCGGGCTGGTAAATAAGACATTTTATTTTGTGAATATATTTATCAAAGGATTAAAAAACAAAGAAAATTAATCAAAACAGGATAAATCTGGCAATAGAATATCCTTCTTAAAATCAATATTACGAGATGAAAGAAAACATGGAGAAGAAAACCGTAGAAAAGGAAATCAAGAAAAAGGGCATCGGAGTATATATTCCATTAGTGCTGATAGTGCTGATAGTACTTGCCGGTAGTTATTACTGGTATCGTGAATATCAGAAATATATCAAAACAGATGATGCTCACATTGATTCGGACAATGTAGCTATCAGCTCGAAAATATTGGGAAGGATCATGCATCTTTACGCAGAAGAAGGAGATTCAGTCAAAAAGGGAATGCTGCTGGTTGATCTGGACAGCACCGATCTGATTGCCCAGGTGCATCAGGCCATAGCACTGAAGAACCAGAATAGTGCTGCACTTTCGCAGACAGAAGCAAAGTATCGTTTTGATTTGGAAAGCTTGAAAGTTCCGGAAGTCAATGTGGAAAAGGCAAAAGAAGACTGGGATCGGGCAAAGAGTCAGCTTGCGGGTCAGGTCATCACCAAAGAAGCTTATGACCATGCAAAGAAGGCACTGGATGTAGCAACTGCACAATATGATGCATCACAATCACAACTCCAGGTGTCAAAAGCACAGACACAAAGTGCTGCCTCGGCAATAGAAAGTGCACAGGCACAGGTCAATGTATTGCAAACCATGTTAAAAAACACCAAGCTATATGCTCCGGTCAGTGGAGTAATAGCCAAGAGATGGTTGATGGCGGGTGACATTTCTCAGCCGGGACAATCTATCCTGACGCTGAATAACAATAAAAACACATGGGTTTCTGTCTATCTGGAAGAGACAAAAGTGGGACAACTTCATATTAATCAAAAAGCTAAGTTTGATGTTGATGCTTATCCCGGAGTCGTATTTACCGGAAAAGTAATTTCTATCGGTTCAAACACAGCAGCTCAGTTCTCACTGATTCCACCCAATAATGCTGCAGGTAACTTCACCAAAGTGACGCAGCGTATTCAGGTTAAAGTTTCAATTGATGGCACTGAAAACAACACAAAACTTAACAACTATCAATTACTGGCAGGAATGTCAGTAGTGATGAAAATTATAAAAGACTAACTATGCGGAAGATATCTCCTTCTCACCGCATACGTAGACTGATCAGAAATCGTGATTCAGGGTTCCATCCCAAACACGAAAGCTACAAGTGGTGGTTACTTGCCAATGTGATGATCGGGACTTTTATGGCAGTTCTCGATTCTACCATTGTCAATGTAGGACTGCCAAAGATCATGGCTTCGTTTGGCGTTGGGATCGATAAGATTGAATGGGTATTGACTGCCTATATGCTTGCACTGGCCGTAATGTTGCCCACCTCAGGTTGGTTGGCAGATCGTTTTGGTTACAAGCGAATGTATTTTATCGGGATACTGGTGTTTACTTTCGGATCTTTTCTGTGTGGTATGTCGGGAGACGAAAACACATTGATCTTTTCCAGAGTCATACAGGGACTTGGAGCCGGTATTATCATGCCGCTAGGTATGGCAATCGTATCACGCGAATTCCCGCCACATCAACGCGGGATGGCATTGGGATTCTGGGCCATATCTGCAGCTGCTTCTGTTTCATTCGGTCCTCTCATTGGAGGATACCTTGTCGACAACTTTAGCTGGCAACTGATATTTGATGTCAATGTTCCGATTGGAATTTTTGGACTGGTTGCAACGATTGTGATTCAAAGGGAATATGTGAATAAGAATGTCAGGAATTTTGATTTCTGGGGATTCATATCAGTCAGTATTTTTCTCCCACTCATTCTTTATGCACTGGCAGAAGGAAGCGCGACAACAAATACGGAAGGTTGGGGGGCAACTTATGTCATGGTATGCATTGCGATATCGGTAATTGCCTTCGTTGCATTCCTTACCGCGGAACTCACCGTTAAGAATCCGCTGATCGATCTGAGGCTTTTCAAAAACTACAACTTTGCCGTTAGTAATATCATCATGTTTATCTTTGGTATCGGGATGTTTGGCAGTACTTTTTTGTTGCCGCTGTACCTTCAAAACTCTTTGGGATACACTGCAATACAAGCAGGTGCAGTATTTCTGCCGGTTGGTATTATACAAGGGATGGTGTCGCCGGTTGTGGGTAAGATTGCCGACAAAACCAATGCCAAGATTCCAATTATACTGGGGGTAGTATTACTTGCCTTTAGTTTCTATCTGAACAGCAATATGTCTTTTCTCACTGAACATGATGCGGTCATGGTTACACTTTATCTCAGAGGTTTTTCAATGGGTATTATGTTTACACCACTCATGGCAATTTCTTTGATTGATATCCCCCGTGAGAAAATGGCTCAGGCATCAGGTATCAGCAATGTGATCAGGCAATTGGGAGGCAGCTTTGGTGTTGCCATACTTGCTACCTTACTGTTAACCCGGGTGAGTTACCATACTGAAATGTATGGTGAATCTGTCAACCCCCGTTCAGAAACCTATCAGGCGGTGTCAGTTAAGATCAAACAACAGTTAATTCAGCATTCCGGAAGTTCTCCTGCAGCAGCAGCAAGACAAAGCCAGGCAATAATAGTGGGCCAGTTAAACAAGGAATCATATATTCGAGGCATTGATGATGATTTTCTTGTTGCTGCCTTTTTCACCCTTGTAGGTGGAATACCCGTCTTCTTCCTTCGTGCAAAGAAAAAAATAGCTCCTACAAAAACAATTCAACATGAATAATCGTCTTTTTAAACAGATAACTGCATTTTTACTAATAGTAAGCTGTAGTGCAACTGTTCAGTTATCTGGACAGACTGTAAGTGGTTCAGCCAACAAGGGTTCAAATGACTCACTTGTGCTGAGTAATATCATTAAGGTTGTTTTGGATCAGCATCCATCTATCCAGGAAGCTCAGGAAGCGATCAAGGCAGCAGATGCAAGAATCAGTCTTGCCAAAACTGCTTATCAACCTACAGTGGATGCCAGTGCATCCTATACCAGAATTGGTCCTGCTCCTTCATTCAATATCCCTGATATTGGAAAACTTAGTCTTGTTCCGGCCAATAACTTCAATACTTCCATCAATTATTCACAGAATATCTATGATTTTGGTAAGACAGAAAGTGAAATAGCGGTAGAGAATCAGAATAAGGAGTTGGCAAAGCTGACCATTGATCAGATCAAACAACGATTAGCATTGACAGTCGTTAACGCTTTCTACTCTCTTGCCTATTTGCAGGAGGCTTTCATCATCAAAGAGAAACAAATCGCAACTTTGCATGCCCATCTTGATTTTGTGAACAAGAAAAAAGAGACAGGATCAGCGACGCAATATGAAGTATTGACAACCAAGGTTAAGATTTCTGCAACAGAGAACCAAAAGCTGGATCTCGAAGCAGCTATAAAGATTCAGCAGGGTGCATTGAATTCTCTGATGGGTCAACCCGAATACACAACTATTCATGCTAAAACAGAAATGGCCTCTTCGTTACTTCCTGCTCAGTCTGATTCATTCCTCTCCTATGCTTTCACACATCGTGATGAGATGAAAATCAGTACTGAAAAAACCAACATAGCAGAATTGCGTTACAAGGCTATAAAGACACAGTTGAAGCCATCCTTAAATGCATATGCAAGTGTCGGTGGTAAGAATGGCTACGTCCCTGACATCAACAAATACACACCAAACTTCGCTGCAGGTATCGGTTTTAAGGTTCCAATTATTGACGCTTACAAAAACCGGAGCAATCTGTTACTGGCAAAGTCTGCTATTGCTTCAAATTCGTTGAATACTGAGTCAACCAAAAGATCCATCATCAACGATGTGGTTGAAAATGATGCAAACAGAGAAGCGGCTTTAAAGAAGATTGACCAGTATGCATTGCAGCTTGCACAGGCCCAGGAAGCACTCGGATTGGCAGAGACCAGTTATCAAAATGGAACGCTTACCAATCTGGACCTGATTGATGCAACGATGTCAGTCGCCGAAAGCAGATTACAATTATTGAAGTCTAAAATTGATTATTCCGTAAGCCTGTACCGATTAAAAATGGCACTAGGCGATCGTATATACTAATCTAAGTCAGCTTTCATGCTGATATAAAGCCGAAGAATATTGCTGATTGACGGAAATGAAATCTGCTGATGATCAATGTCATTCGGCTTTATTGTTAAAGCTTCACTTACATCATCAGAGGGGTGCAAAGTGGCCCCTTCCGGTATCGGACAAACAAATGCCATGTCGCAGGTATAGTAACTTACTCCTTTATAGACATATTCGTTGGGAAATGAGCCGATATAGTTCATCGTGGTCACCGTTACTTTTAGTTCTTCAAATATTTCTCTTCTGACTGTATCTTCGATACTTTCGTTGATCTCTACAAATCCACCGGGCAGATCAAAAGTTCCCTGTTGGGGTTCATGCTTACGACGGGTTAAAACTATTGATCCATCTGGATATTCCAATACTACAGCTACAGCAGGTGCAGGATTGATGTAGTAATCCAACCCACAGGTATGACATGTCAATACCTTTACTCCATTAAATGATAGGCCATTTGCTCCGCATTTAGGGCAGTAGTTGAAGAGATTTGATGGATGAGTTTTAGAGAATAATTGCATGTATATGATTTAAAGCAGATAAGTAAATATAATCAAAGTGGTTTTGGCGATCCAAAAAATTTATAGATGTCATTTTCGATTTTGATCATCTCAGGATATTTGCCAAATGAGAAGTTATGCTTGACATGGTTTTCGAAGTCGTGACTACCTACATACAGATCATTGATTTTATGACTGTCATTGTTCTGCTGATCCTTTCGGTGCTCAAGCAACTCCTCACACACCTTGCGCCCGATAGAAACGACAATATCGAACATATTGTGTCCCCGGATAAAGAGATACACATTATCTGTATTGACCCCTAAGTAGTTCAACCGCTTACGGATGGGTTCAATTGCAGCATAAGGATATTCTCTGGTCAGGAAACTGAGCTTGTGTTGTACCCTCGCATTCAGAATAGAAAGTTCAGCCTCGCCGTTGTTATTGATATCCGGAAAGGGCCCACTGTGCCTGATGCTGATGAGGTCCTGAAACTCCCATTTCTCAAATTGAAGCTGAAAGTTTGAACGGGAATAGATGTGCCAGATAAACAATTCTAAGACTATTGCTGAATAGCGCTGAAGAAATAGTTCAAAATTAAAGATCCCGTTTTGCTGACCTGTAGCACGTTCACATACAAAATCCAACCCCTGAAAGGCACAGTAATGATTTTCGATGGAATAGGTATAGGTCTGGAAAATAAAATTCTTGATGTTGATATCCTTTTCCTGCATGAGGTATCGGTAATCGCTGTCTATACAGATAAAGAATTCCTTCGACAGGTAAGGCATGAAACTTAAACACTGGGTAACTCCGGCTGCCTGTGCACCACTCCATGTTCTGGAATGCGAAATAAAATGCAACTTCCGTTGTGGGGCAAAATGATGAAACATGGAATCCCAGAAACGTTGATCCTGATCAGCCTCAACATGGACAGCTGCATCGCAACGTCTCAACCTGGCCTGTCCTTTGAAATCAATCGTCAGTAGTCTGTAGTGTTCTTCCCGGGTAAGAGGTCTGTTAATCATAGCATTAAACGAGTGTCAAGTCTTCAAGAAAAAACAGTTTGTCTCCCCATCCGTCTCCAAAGATACTGGGTGAATGGGTAGAGATGATTAACTGACTATTGGGATTCAGTTTGCGGATGACATCTATCAGTTGATGTTGCCATTCGATATGCAATGAATTCTCGGGTTCGTCAAGTAATAGAATTGATGGATGTTCATCCAGCAGGAAGACCTTAAAAAGAATGATGAGCAACTGTTTTTCGCCTGATGACAACTGAGGATACAGTAAAAGTTCATCGCCTCGGTAAACCGATACTACATCAATCTCAGGATGCATTAATATCTTCTTTCCTGAACGTTCAAACAATTGGTTAATTGTCTCAAAGAGTATTTTTGTTCGTTGATTGAAACGTTCTGCCTTTTCGGAAAATTTCTTGGCTTCATTCTGTTGATCCAGAAATGAATGACGTCCGGGTCGATGAGAAAAGATAAGGGAATCCAGTTCCACATCCAGCAAACTGGCACTGTCTTTTATGTATTTTCTATCCTGAAGAGGAATGTTGAAATGAGAAATATTGATAAAACTTCGTTTCGTCCAACCATCTATCGGTTTACTCTTGTTGAATGTGAAGGTGAAATCACTTCCTTTGATGACTCCTTTGACACCAAATTCTTTCAACCGTTTGGGTTCTTTTGCGAAAACAGCATCGATAATCTGTAAAACAGAACTTTTCCCACTTCCATTCAATCCTGCAAGGATATTGACATCAGGGTTCAGCATCCACTTATAATTGAACTTTCCCCACAGATTACGAATTTCAATTTCCTGAATTTGATTAGCCATCTTATGTGATTTAATAACAATTAAAATCTAAGACTTTAAATATAACCTGCAATCTTGTAAATCAGATACCCTACCCATTCATGCGTCAAAAAAGACCAGTACTGCAATGCATCCAGGTCGGGAATAAACAGATATTCAACGTTGTGGTATGGAGAGGTTGATAATCTGCCAACCGCATAAGGAGTTACTTTTAACCCTACTTTCTGATAGCAACCCAATGAACGGCGCATGTGTAGCGCAGAAGTAATCAGTAAAAACTTTCCATTCGGGCATAATTTATCCAGGATTGCTTTTGAGTTTACAGCATTCTGGCGGGTATTGTTCGCCAGAGAGTCACTGATAATATCTGTGGCCGGGACCCCTATACTGATCAGATAATCCCGATAATAAGACGACTCATATTTATCCTGATAGATGAGACTCCCGGGACCAGCGGTAATGAGAATTTTTTTGATCCTCCCCTGCTTGTAAAGCTGCAAGGCCTGTAATCCTCTGTCTGCACTGCTGCGAAAGATAAGACGCTTATCATTTTCATTGTAAGTAATGATTCCTCCTCCCAGAACTATTCCGACATCATAATAACTACTATCTGCCGGAAGATTCTTTACGGGGTATTCCCAACTACGAAGAAATACATCCACCATATAGTGGTTAGACAAGAAATAAAACAGGACAACAGATAAAATGATTAGTCGTTTCGAGCGTTGTTTGTTTTTAATAATCAAACTAACGATCAAAAGCGCCAATACCCAGAACAGGGGTGTCAGCAGGTACGAAAGAATTTTGGATACGATGAAAAACATAATGAGCGAAGATAGTGTGAAAAAACTAATCTTTTATATCATCGTTCAAATCCGTATGACATTCTTTACAATCGAGACTTTTATTGTACATTTCCATAGCTCTGTAGCTCATTCCCATGCTTGAAAATCCTCCGTCGTTGAACAGATTTTGCATGGTTACCTTGCGGGTTAGATCACTAAAGAGGGTAATACAGTAATCGGCACACTCAAGAGCAGTAGCATTCCCTAGTGGTGACATTCGTTCTGTGAAGTCGATCAGGGCATCAATTCCTTTTACTCCCTTTCCTGCAGTTGTAAGTGTTGGAGACTGAGATACAGTATTGATTCTGATGTGTTTCTCGCGACCATAGATGTATCCGAAACTGCGTGCGATAGACTCAAGCGCTGCCTTTGCCTCTGCCATATCATTGTATTCAAACAACGTGCGTTGTGCAGCGATATAAGATAACGCGACTACAGAACCCCATTCATTGATGGCATCGTGTTTCTTGGCAATCTGAAGAACTTTATGAAATGAAAGTGCAGAAATATCCAGCGTCTTCATGAAATTGCCATAATCAAGATCGTCATAAGGAAATTTCTTCCTTACGTTTGGTGACATACCAATAGAATGAAGTATAAAGTCGATCTTTCCTCCAAAATGTTCCATTGTTTTCTGAATAAGATTCTCCAGATCAGGAACACTGGTGGCATCAGCTGGTATAAAAATTGAGTTGGTTTTCCTTGCCAATTCTTCTGTATCACCCATACGGGCTGCCAGTGCGGTATTTGAAAGAACAAATTCAGCCCCTTCGTCGTGTGCACGTTCAGCCACTTTCCATGCGATTGACATGTCGTTTAAAGCACCGAAAATCAGTCCTTTTTTTCCCTTTAACAAGTTATAAGCCATGATAATTATTTTGTAGTAAAGTTCAATATTTGTTTATAATTATACCGTAAAATAGTTTAATTGTTGAAAAGTAACTCCTTAGCTGTTGCCATTGCAGCATCAGTCACCTTTTCATTACTCAACATTTTAGCTATTTCTGTTATTCGTTCATCCTTCGTTAACATTCTGATAGATGTGGTAGTTGAGCCATTATCGTTTTCTTTATAGACCAGATAATGGTTATCGCTCATTCCTGCAATCTGAGGCAGGTGCGTAATGGCAATTAGTTGCAGGGTTTTCGACATCCGGCGCATGATGTTTCCAACCTTGCCTGCGATATCTCCTGATACCCCTGTATCAATTTCATCGAAAATGAGTGTTGGTAACAATTTGCGTTGCGAAATCAATGACTTCACTGCCAACATTACTCTCGACATCTCACCTCCAGATGCAATCCTCCCCAGTTCACCGGGTTGGGTGCCTTTGTTGGCAGTAAATAAAAATATGATCCGGTCTGCTCCTGAAGACTGATGTTCATGCAGCGGTTCGCATTGAACACTGAATAATGCATCGGGCATACCCAATTGTTTCAATGTAGCCGTGATCTCTGTTGCAATCTTTGTCGTTACAGCCTTTCTGCTTTCGGTTAATTTCTTTCCTTCTGCTTTAAGCTGACTAAATGTAGCGTTGATCTCAGCAGTGACAGCAATGATTTCATCTTCCAAAGAAGAGATCTCGGATAGTTTGTCTGAAATCTCCTGTTGTAATTGCAACAAAGCTTCAGTTCCTGACACCCTGTGTTTTTGTTCAAGATGATAAATCATATCCAGGCGCAAAGAAACTTTATCTGCATTTTGAGGATCAATCACAGCATGTTCACTCAGACGCAATATGTGATTGGATAAATCCTTCAGATCTATCAGGTTGGTTTCAATACGTTGACTGATCTCAGAAAACTCACCTTTAAATCCCGAGAGACTCTTAAAGATTGATTGAATCTCTGTAAGAGAATCAACAATACTGGGTTCATTCTCAGATAATAATGCAACCGTACGACTAAGTCCATTGGTGATCTGTTCGGCATGGTTCAGGATCTCCAGTTCCGCTTCGAGCTCTTCCTTCTCGCCCGGCTTCAGATTGACCACTTCAAATTCATTGAGTTGAAACTGATAGTAATCCTGATCGGCCTTGCTCTTCTTTTCTTCTGCCAACAATTCAGAAAGCTTATGTTTTAAGGTCAGGTGCTGATCAAATATACTGCGATATGAAGTTCTTAGGACCTGATTATCGGCTACAGCATCCACAATACCCAACTGAAAACCTGTATCACCCAGAGTAAGCGTCTCATGTTGCGAATGGATGTTGATCAACCTGTCGCCAAGTTCCTTTACCACATTCAACCCCACCGGAGTATCGTTAATAAAAGCACGCGACTTCCCCAAAGGCGTTATCTCCCTCCGGATGATTGTTGATACATCATAGTCGAGATCGTTCCTCTCAAAGAAGCTTTTCAGGTCGTAGCCCTCTATCCTGAAGCTGGCTTCCACCATACATTTACTGTCTTTCAACAACAATGACTGAGTGTCGGCACGTTGTCCCAGAATAAGTGCAAGGGCCCCGAGGAGAATGGACTTCCCGGCTCCCGTTTCACCGGTAATGGCTGTAAAACCTGTGGAGAAATCTATTTCCAGACTTCTGATGAGTGAAAAGTTTTCAACCTTCAGGTGTGTTAGCATAGCTGAAGTGTTTTTTTAAAGGTTTTGTGCAGTAATAATGCCGCGACAGCAAAGTTATTTGTTTTGTAGAATTTGCTGGTATTTATTCGCATTTGCAGGATCAATTTCACGAAGAATATTTACTGCTTTAGTCTGATCTGCCGGAGAGGCCTTAGTAAAGATGTTAATAATTTCGTCCCGTTTGGCTTCTAACATGAGTTGAAGAATGAAAAGTCCCGGACGTTCACGATAAACACGACGCAGATCATCCAGCGATTCACTGATAGCATTGCGTCCCTGTTCGATCTGATCACCCATCACATCAAGACCAAGCCGGTGGTATTTGTAAGTTGATTCCCGAAATACATTATAACTGGGATTCAGATAGTTTTCAGCCATCCAGTAACGGTTTCGCTGGCTCTCGAAAGCTTTCCATCCCGGATCAAGTGAACTCTGTGCAGCATTTACAATATCCTGTGCTTTCTGAAAAAAGAATGTTCCTCCCATTGATGAAAATGAGTCTCCATCCATTCCCAGGAAGATATTCAGGTAAAAAGCAATAATCGATGTAAGGTTAGTAGTGTAAGTGTTATCTGCATAATTCAGTACCTGTGACTCCACATATTTAAATCTGAAGTCGTTGTCAGCATAATTCAACAATGAAGTATTGTATGATGTCTTATAAATCGGTCTTTGAAGAATCACATTTATCTTTCCCCGGTACTCATCACTCGAAGGATGATCGCTGATGGTGATGAGGATTGATCCTTCGATGCGTTCTTCAGGCTTTACGACATAAGGAGACCATTTCCGGTCGTTGACAAACTCGTATAAGGACTTTTGTAAAGCCTCGTAAACCCTTCTGTCTGTACCCTGGATCTGTGGAGATATAACCTGCACCTGAATATTAAACTCTTGTGCCGTTCCCGCAACAACTTGTAATAGCAGTATCAACAGAAGAATTATTCGTGTCATGGAGTTCTTATATTAAAGTCTGAATACGACCTGTATTCATATTGGCAATGGCATTTACAATATCTACAGCAACAGCTTCTTTTGGTTTAGCGTCGAATTCAAATTCTTCACCTTCGGCACTCAATATGGTTATTTTATTGGTATTGCCAAATCCGGCCCCCTCATCATTTAATGAATTGAGAACTATCAGGTCACAATTCTTGGCAATCAACTTGGCATTTGCATTTTCACGTTCGTGATCCGACTCAAGGGCAAAACCAATCAAAAGCTGATCTTTCTTTTTGTTCCGCCCCATCTCTTTCAATATATCCATCGTTGGTGCCAATTCAATCACCAGGTTGGTATCTTTCTTTTTTATTTTGACAGGAGAAACCCTTAAAGGGGTAAAGTCTGCAACAGCAGCACTCATCACCACAATATCGGCATCCTGATAAACACTCATGCATACCTGAAACATTTCCTCTGCTGAAGTAACGTCAATCCGGTCAATATTGTTTGATTCTTCCTGAAAGACGGGTCCGGCAACCAAAGTCACATGAGCTCCTCTTTTTGCAAATTCCTCTGCAATTGAAAAGCCCATCTTACCTGATGAGTAATTACCAATAAAACGTACTGGGTCGATTGCTTCATATGTAGGTCCGGCTGAAACCAACACCTTGCGGCCATTAAAATCTTTGGTTTGTCTGAACCACGATTTCAATGTCTCCACAATTGTTTCAGGTTCTTCCATACGTCCTTCACCAATCAGTCCACTTGCCAGTTCACCTTTGCCCGGAGCAATGAGATGATTCCCGTAACTCAGCAGCTTTTTGATGTTGACTTGTGTGGCTGGATGAAGAAACATATCAACATCCATGGCAGGAGCAAAGAATACAGGACACTTAGCTGCCAGGTAAGTAGCAATCAGTATGCTGTCGGCCAAACCGTTAGCCATTTTAGACATGGTACAGGCTGTAACAGGGGCGATCAACAAAATATCGGCCCATAAACCCATTTCAATATGACTGTGCCATTCGCCATTCGATTGCTCAAATCCTGTAGTGATAACAGGACGTTGAGACAGTGTGGCAAGGGTTAGTGGTGTGATAAAATCACATGCAGATTCAGTCATCAAAACCTGTACATCAGCGCCTTCTTTCTTCAATAAACGGATGAGAAAAGCAACTTTGTAAGCTGCTATGCTTCCGGTAACGCCAAGTAGTATTTTTTTGCCCTGAATCATTGATTGTGATCTTTATTCGAGTTCTTTCTTCATTTCACGCTCAGGATTACGGTAGTAAATCTGATCGTTTAAAAACTCTTGTACTGCTATCAGCGTAGGTTTTGGAAGATGTTCGTAATACTTTGCGATCTCAATTTGCTCACGGTTTTCAAACACCTCTTCCAGGTTATCGCTTGGAGTAGCAAACTCATCAATCTTGCCCCGGAGCTCTTCTTTGATCTCACGTGCAATCTGATCTGCACGTTTTGACAAAATGTTTACAGTTTCGTAAATGTTACCGGTAGGATCGGTCAGATCCTTTAAATTACGGGTAACGGCATTAGACTCTGTTTTAATCCTTTTAAAATCCATATCGATTGTTTGATTATTTCTTAATGTACTTTGATGCGTCTTCCTGAGTTGCAGTTACTTCTTTAGTATACTTGCTCTTCGGAAAGTCCTGTAATATTTTATCACATGTTTCATATACCTGCGCATACCTTTCAGAAAGTTTGCTAGATATACTCTTTTCTGCATATTGTTTGTAAGCCTTCATCAACATGTAAAGCGCGCCTTCACGATAGCGGGTATCGGGATAATCTTTCAACATGTTATTAAAAGTAACAATCGATGCCTGAAGATCGTTTGTTTTGTAAAACAGCATTCCTACTTCATACGTTTTCAACTCAAGCTTTTCTCTGAGCTTATCAATAAGCTCATTGCTTTGTTCAACTCGTGTACTTTGAGGATAACGGTTGATAAAAACCTGCAGATCCTTCATTGCGTCAGTTGTATTGGTCTGATCCAGACTGTAAACAGGTGAATCAAGATACTTGCAATAGGCAGACATATATGCACATTCCTCAGCATACTGACTCGTTGGAAAATTCTCTGCAAATTGTTTAAACTGGTAGTTTGCAAGAATATAGTCTCTTTCATGATAATAACAGTATGCATTCATATAGGCAATTTTTTCTGCCTTATCTGTTCCCCGAAACTCGGCTGTTATCTGTTCAAATAACTGCATCGCTTTGCTGTACGACGCTTTATTAAACAAACTAACCGCTGTTTCATATTTAAGTTCATTGTTGTTGCTCTTTAGCAACTTTTGGAAATCACCGCAAGCTGAAAAGATAAGCAAAGAGGCGAATAGCGTTAACAGGAATACACGTTTAAACATTTTGCAAAATTATAACATTTAAAGCAAATTTAAAATGTTTTATCACAATCTGAAATCTTCGCGAAGTAAATTGAGAAATTTTAACATTTATAAGCCCGGAAACCACTAAAACAGGGCTATATCTTATAATCCTGATTTAGTAAAACATCTTAGACGCATTCGAAATTACAATCATTTTGTGAATTTCTAAGGATTAATAGCTTCTAAACGGAACAAAATTCATAAGTTTGCAGATTATTAATGCGCAACTATAAATTTACAATACTGTGGATATTTTCGAAAAACGTCTTTCTAACCTTGGCCCTCTGGGAATACATGCAGCTGCTGCCGATGGTTATTTTATGTTTCCCAAACTTGAGGGAGAAATAGGCAATAAAATGATGTTCAGGGGAAAAGAATGCCTGATCTGGAGTTTAAACAATTACTTAGGTCTTGCAAACCACCCCGAAGTACGTAAGGCAGATGCAGATGCATCAGCCAAATGGGGTCTGGCTGCTCCTATGGGAGCCCGCATGATGTCGGGACAAACTGTCTATCACGAACAGCTCGAGCGTGAACTGGCAGCTTTTGTTTACAAAGAGGCCTCCTATCTTCTCAATTTCGGATACCAGGGAATGGTTTCTATCATCGATCAGATGGTAGACCGCAACGATGTAATTGTTTACGATTCAGAAGCCCATGCCTGCATCATTGACGGTATGCGTCTGCATATCGGCAAGCGTTTCGTTTATCCACACAACGACATGGAGAAGTTCCACAAACAAATGGAACGTGCTACCAAATGGACCAAAGAGACCGGTGGTGGTATCCTTGTTATTACAGAAGGAGTTTATGGTATGTCGGGTAACCTCGGTAACCTGAAAGAAATTGTTGCATTCAAGAAAGAGTTTAATTTCCGTTTGCTGGTTGACGATGCACATGGTTTTGGAACAATGGGTAAGGATGGACGCGGTTCACATGTTAACATGAACGTTGTTGACGGTGTAGATCTTTACTTCGCCACTTTTGCCAAGTCTATGGCTGGTATCGGTGCTTTTGTTGCCGGTAATGAAGACATCATCAAATACCTCCGTTTCAGCCTCCGTTCACAGATCTATGCCAAGTCACTCCCGATGCCTATGGTTATCGGTTCACTGAAACGTCTTGACATGATCCGTACCCGTCCTGAATTCAAGGATAAGCTTTGGGTCATTGTAAATGCACTGCAGAAAGGATTAAGAGATGCCGGTTTCGATCTCGGAACCACACAATCACCTGTAACACCTGTATTATTCAAGGGTGATATTCCCCAGGCCACACAGCTCACTTATGACCTGCGCGAGAACTATAATATTTTCTGTTCTATCGTTTCTTACCCGGTTGTTCCCAAGGGAGTACTCATGTTGCGTCTCATCCCTACAGCAGTTCATACGCTGGAAGATGTAGAATATACAATTAAAGCCTTTAAAGAAATCCGTGATAAACTGGCTGCAGGTCACTACGACAGTGGTGTCTTTGCCAATATCAGCGAATAAACATTGATATTATCATTTTAAAAAAGAGAGGCTCCTCAATATTATTGAAGAGCCTCTCTTTTTTTGTGGTCACTTTCCGATCAGGGACGGGGATTTTTGAATTCGTTTTATTTATTCAGCAAGTAGTGTAGTAATTTTATCTTTAATGATAGCGTAAACATCATCATTGACAGGAACCAATGGCAGACGCAATACATTTTCACAGAAACCCATGATATTTAATGCAGCCTTTATCCCTGCCGGGCTTCCATCCAAAAATATAGCATGAATGAAATCCATCAGTTGATAATGAACCTTTGCCGCAGCGACAAAATCTTCTCTCAGACATTCTTTGACCAACAGTGCCATAAAACCGGGGCATGCATTTCCGGCAACTGATATTACCCCTACTGCACCCAATGACATAACCGGAAGTGTCATCAGATCGTCACCCGAGATGACAGAGAATCCTTCAGGTTTCCCTTTTATGATCTCCATGATCTGAGGAAGATTGCCCGATGCCTCTTTTACAGCAATGATGTTAGGATGATCGTTTGCAAGTTTTAATGTTGTTTCGGCTGACAGATTAACTCCTGTACGGCTTGGGACATTGTATAATATAACCGGAACCGGTGAGGCATCTGCTATAGCCATATAATGTGCGTAAAGTCCTGCCTGATTAGGTCTGTTGTAGTATGGTGTCACAGATAAAATAGCATCGACACCATCAAAGTTGGTTGTTTTAATCGTCTTGATCAACGCTGCAGTATCATATCCTGCCAATCCCAATACAACAGGAAGTTTCCGCTGATTGAATTCCAGAATGAAATCGAGTATATTTCGTTTTTCATCTTTTGTGAGAGTTGGCACTTCACTGGTAGTTCCCTGAACTACAAGGTAATCCGTTCCCTCTTTTGTAACAAATTCCAGTAGTCGTCTGAGTGCAGGGTAGTCAACCTCGCCTGACTGTGTAAAAGGGGTAATCAATGCCACCCCTGCTCCTTTGAGTTGTATCATAAATTAACGATTAACCATTGATATGTAATGCCTTACATGTTGAATGAATTCAGGAAGCGTTTCTACCTGCTCGGAATGAATCATCAAATCATAGTATTTAGCATTTCTTTCAGTATATCTTCCTGCTTTAAAATGAGCTTTTGACAAAGCCCCTGCGTACATTAACGGAGTATAGTCAGCCATTGTCAAATCAATCAGTAAATCAAATTCCTCTTCACAAAAAGATTTGGCAAACGGTGCTGTGGGTTTATTAAACCAATTCACAGTTTTCGGACTCAATATAAACCAGGTCAACTTTTGAATGTAATAATGAGGAATATAATTGTCGTTGTAAAGTCCAAGGACCTGTACCTTCCGATTTTTCCCCTTCAGTTCATTTACAAATTCATTGACCATCTTATCGGTTTCCTCATCAGACAAATGATAAAGAATCCCAATTGTACTGACATCATCCACATTGAACTGACGATTTTCACGTACATTCTTTGCAATATCTTTTTTCAGTTGTTTTTCAAAAGCAAGATCCCTTAGATGTCTGAGTAAGTTCACGATTTGTTTGTTTTTGGCTTGCTTCCAATTGAATTCGGATGCAAAATTAACAATAGATAAACGTTAAAAAAGAACTATTCATTGTTTTCAGGTCTGTTTTTAAGATTTTAACAAAACTGTTTAAATTTCATTAAAACAACACAGCATTATAGACAAACAAGGGAATAGCGAGCAGTAAAATTAAGCTATTTGAGAAGCAAAAACAAATCCAATCTATTTTTGATTGGTTACATGCTTAAGGGTCAGCAAATTCATTGGGTTACTTCCAAAACATTTCACATGATTATTGACAAAACGTAACACTTCATCGTAGTAGAGTACCACAACAGGAGCATCGGTCATTACGAGCCTGTTCATCTTAAGGTACAGTTTGTATCGCAGACTGTCGTTCACCTCTTTACGGGCCTGTTCGAAAAGTTTATCGAACTGCGGATTAGTGTAATGTGTATAATTGGGTCCGTCAGGACTATGGTTCTTACTGTAAAAGAGCGACAGATAGTTCTCTGCATCAGGATAATCGGCTATCCAGGACCCCCTGAAGAAGGGAGCTTCTCCCTTTGCCATCATCTCGCGCAATGTTGCAGGAGGCGAAACATCGATCCTGATATCAAAACCGGTCTGGTTGAGTTGCTGCTGAATGTATTTACACAAATCAAGATAGGTGGGGTTGGTGATCAGCTTAATGGGTGATAGCCCTTTTCCATTGGGATAACCGGCAGCTGCTAACAGTTGTCTGCTACGGTCAGGCTGATAATCATACCCATGCATCTGCGAAGAGTCATAACCGGGCATTCCGGCAGGTATAAAACCAAAGACTCCCGGAGTACCAATGCTGTTCCTGAGATGTTTCATCATCTTGACCCTATCGAAGCCAAAGTTGATGGCCTGACGGATGCGGACATCATTGATAGGATTGGTTTTATCAGTTGGATTCCCCACGAAGAAACCAAGATATTCTGTGTTCAGATAGGGTTGACGGATCAGTTGAAACTTCCCCTTGTATTTGTCTTTCAGCATCCCCGACCTGGTGAGCAGTTCATCTTTATAGCTGGCATCAATCCCCGACATATAATCAAGATTTCCCTTCACGAATTCAAGAAAAGCAGCCTGTTTGTCGATGATAAAGCTGATACTGATGGCATCCAGGAAAGGCAGTCTCCTCCCCTTTTCGAATTCAAAGTAGTTAGGATTCTTCACCAGAACCATTTTAACCCCCTCTTTCCACAGCTTGAAACAGAATGGCCCTGTCCCTACCGGATGGTTTCTGAAGTCATCCCCATAGCGCTTTATCGCCTCCTGAGGCACTACAGAACAATACTGCATGCTGAGCAACCCAAGGAAAGGAGGAAACGATTCTTTAAGTTGTATAACAAAGGTAGAATCATCTGTTGCCTTGAACTTTGTGTCTTTTCTAAAGACCCATGCCCCTGGCGATGCTACTTTGGGATCAACCAGACGGGTAAAACTGAATTCTACGTCATGAGCATTCACCATCCTCCCTTTACCTCCCGGAAATGCAGTATCATCATGAAAAAAGACATCACGACGAAGATGAAAAATATAAGTCAGTCCCTGATCGGTTATCTCCCATGTTTTTGAAATACAAGGTTGAACAATCAGCTGATCGTCCAACTGAACCAGACCATTGTAGAGCTGATTGACTGCCCATATATTACTCCCACTTCGGGCAAAGGCAGGGTCCAAAGAAGTAATCCCTGCCGATTCATTGTATTTGAATATCTGATACTTATTATTGTTCTGTAATGTGGAAGAGCAGGCTGCCAAAAGAAACACAAAGCCTGATAATAGAAGAATACGGAAACCCATCCTTGATTTTTTAACAAACTTACATAAAAAAGTCGTTAAAACACGCCTGAGTGCTATTGCAAAAACTTATTAATTTCTTTCATTAAATAAAAAATGTTGACTCATTATACATTAAACCCATAGAAAGACAGCACAATAGTTGTTATATGATAGGACAGAATTGATAAAAAAGTAGATTTTTATCAAATATGAATTAACTTTACAAAAAAAATAAAGATGCTGGATGCTATTACTATACAAAACATTGTTGCAAATCTAAAAAGATTTGAACCCGAAAAGGTGATTCTTTTTGGAAGTCAAGCTAATGGATTGGCCAACAATGAAAGTGATATCGACTTATTATTTGTAAAAAATATTCCGGAAAATAATATACGCGCTTTGAGGCTTGAAATCAAACTGGCTTTGTGGACCAATCTTAATTCTCTCCAGAAACATTTTGACGTAATTGTAGATAGCGAGGAAAGAATTCAGCAGAGAATTCTAATGGGTGATCTTTTTTATAAAGAAATCTATACTAACGGAACTTCGCTTTATGTCTAACAAATCGTATGCTTTAGAATGGATTGTGATTGCTCGGCGTAATCTGGAAACTGCTCAAATATTGCATCAGGCAAACCACTATACCGATGTTATTGCTATTGATTTACATCAGTCACTCGAAAAAGGACTAAAAGCAATTTACGCTTTCAATGGAGTATCAATACCTCGAACACACTCTTTGCCTCTTTTATTCGAATTTGCCTCTAAGTCGATTGATTTATCTGCCATTCCTATTGAAAAAATCATTGTCATCTCAGACTATTACGAATCCGACAGATATCCTGGCCCAAAATATTTCATGCCTTCTACTGATGAAATATCACAGAATATAATTCTGACAGCATCGATTCTGGAACTTATCAAAAAGCACATAGATTAAATTAATCTTTCATTATTCAAAAACTTAATATCTTACATTCATAAAAAAAGGCTGCTCAGCTTTACGCCTTTCAGCAAATTCCTTTTTTAAAATATTATCAAAGTCAACCTCTTTAATTTTTTTACCCTTAATTTTTTTAGGAAGGGTAAGCTCGGTGGTAAGTTTCTTCAGCTCAATTTTATCGGCTGTCATTACCGTAGCGCCATTATTGATATTGACTTCCAGTATCAGTCCCGGCAAACCATAGAAACGTTCCGGTCCCCCTCCGTTTTGTATATCCAATGCAAACCATCCAATAACTTTCTGTTTTCTGAGTGTATCATCCAAAAAGGCATTCATGCAAATATGTCCTGCAATTTCTTTCATTTCATTAAGTATTTTCCATTGAGCCACGTGAATGGTATCTTCGATGATATATGTTTTCCCAATTAAATCCAGAATATCAAACATGGTATTCTTTTCATAATTTCGGGTAATCATGTAATCACTCTTACGATAGGAATACCCCCTGTCGTTTTTTTCAGCACTTTCTTCTGAATCTTCATATTTGGTTTGCGTTGGGCTGACATATAGATTCCCGTAAGATTTGTATTCAGCCATATTCGCATACATATAGGTCAGTCTGTCAATGGCTTGCTTGCTCATATAATCAACAGATGCATATAGCTTAAGAAAATTCATTACCTTAAGATATCGGACTGTACCTTCTATTTTCTGAGCATTGCTTACTGAAGAAAAAAGTATTAGTACTGATAAAGTCAGTGTTTTTAGAAACACTAAAAAGTGCTTATGAATTTCCTGATTACCCGGAACGTTTTGATTATTATATTGATACATGTTCTATTTAGTTTAATATGATTAGAAAAAATAATGTTCAATCTAGAACATTCCTCCGGCTCGCTTGATTTTAGTTTCAAATCCCTTAATGTTATAGCTCAGACTCAGCATAAAATAACGGGCAATCGTGATTGACCTTGAACTGTAAACAAAGTTTTGAGATGCACCTTGTGAAATACTTTGGTTACGGTTAAAGATATCGAAAGCAGCCAGTCGCATTTCTATCCGGTTGGTCTTGCCCAGGATTTGACGAACAGAGGCATTCAGCATTGGAATATTTTGATTGAATCCATATTTGTCATTTCTGTAGATCGAATAGTCAAAATTACTTTCAAAATAAGATTTCGCCGCAAATTGCCACTTCGCCGTATAACTTGTCGTATAATTTCTGATTTTCTGATTTTGTTCCTTTCTGAAAGAATAAGTAATGTTGTTGAAGTTTATTCGTCCGGTGACACCCAATACTAACTTTGGACCTGGAGTTAAATTAAACGAAGTTGACACATTGAATCCCTCACTATTGGTTATATTCTCAACATCATTTTATAAGGTAGGTGAGCTGCTGAAATTGCCACCTCCCTGAATACTCACTGTGAGCTTTGTTTTTATCAATGGATAACTAATCATTGACATAAGCGAATAGCTATTACCTCCATTTACATTTCCAGGTTTTGAAACAGTTAACAATCCAACTTTATCAACCATTGTAATATTCTGGTTGTAAACTATCTGGTTATCCGTCTTCCGGTAGTTGAACATCAGAATTAGACTTCCCATAGATGCCTGGTTAAAATACATGGTACTGAGTGAGATGTTGTGATTTTGTTGTGGTTGTAAATCAGGGTTTCCATCGACACGTGAAACCAGGTTGTTGATATTTTTAAGGGGCATTAACTGATTCACTGATGGTTCACTAACCTGAAAAGTATAGTTGGCAGTCAGATAGGTTGATTTAAAAAGCTGATAGCGAAGGCTTAAATTGGGCGTCCAGTTTAAATAGGTCTTATTTACAGGATCTTTTATACCAGGCATATCACTTAACATGGAATATGTTCCTTTGATTTGATACAGCTCAGCAGCAACACTTACTGTTGCATTTAATCCTTTATCTGAGTAACGGAGAGATGTACCTATCCGGTTAGCAAGTGCATCAGTGGTATAATAAGCCGTTAAGCTGTCGATTCTGACATTCTGTAAAGCTTTGTTCCCGGTTAATCTGTTCTGGACATTACTTGTCGCGTTGAAGTTATAAAAGGCCTCCAAAAAGATTTTTTTTGATAAGGTCTCTGTATATAACATGCTCGACTTGAGTTGTGTGGATGTATTGTTATTATTAATACTCAGATTTATGATCTGATCAGTATAGGTATTTGCTTCAAAGAATTTATTCAGCGTATAGGGATCATTCTCTCCATCGGTTTTGCTGGAGTTAAAACCCCCACTCCATGCAAAGTTGGTTCCTTTCTTTTTAAAACTTTTGCGATAAATGACTGCACTTGTAATATTCCATGAATTGAGATTATTACTACTAAGATTTAGCATATTACGCGTAGGAACATCAACAGCATCTAAAAAGTGGGAAATACTTGAATTGCTGTTCGTAGAAGTGCTGAATTTAATATTCGCTTTCGAAATCAGGATATTGGTTGAATCAATATTATGTTCTATTCGAACTGCCATTGTATGATTTCCTTTAAAGTCTTTTCCACTGGTGGTATCAACATTTTTGTAGCTACTGTTTTGGAGAAAAGTCAAACGGTTTGATGTCTGATCGCTGGTGCGGGTTGTTTCATTATAGACGTAACTGGAGTTGAATTTGGTTTTCTTGTTATCGAAATTGAAGTTCACACCTGTACCATAGTTTTTTGAAAGACCACTGCCATTATAACCACCCGACATTCCATCGTCAGCTGAAAAATACTGACTTACACTGGTACTACCAAAGCCAAAATCACCATTATCATAATTGTTGTTACTTTGTCCTTTGAATTCACCATAGTCTTCCCAGTTTACACCTGTTTGGCTAATATTGTTACCATAACCTATAAATGAGAGCTGTTGTGTCTTGTTAAAGCGATTGTAGTTTCCTCGGGCAGCCCATCTACTTTGGTCTCCTACAGCAGCTGTAAGCTTTCCAAAGGCGCCTTTCTTGTATTGTTCTTTCAGACTCAGGTTCATGACTTTATTATCTTTCACTCCATCGTCAATACCTGTGAGCTTTGACTGTTCCGACTTTTCATCGAAAACCTGAACCTTAGAGATCGTCTCAGCACCCAGATTCTTTGTGGCAAACTTGGGATCATCACCAAAAAAAGATTTGCCTTCTACAATGACACGATTTACACTTTTTCCTTGAGATTTGATATTCCCATCCGCGTCAACTTCAATACCGGGAAGTCTTCTTAACAGATCTTCAACAGTTGATCCGGGTGGAACTTTAAATGAGGATGCATCATATTCTATGGTATCTCCTCTGAATTTAAGCGGAGCTCTGGCAGCTTTAATAACTACTTCCATGAGCAATTTTGAAATTAACTTAAGTTTTATGCTGCCTAAATCACTCATATCAGTTGTAGATACCGGAATGCTGTGCTGATATGGGAGGTAACTCATGTGGGAAATCTTTAACAGATATCCACTATTTTTAAGGTTCTTAAATTCAAATTCACCTTTGTCATTAACTTGTGTAAAATTAACCAACATGGAGTCTTTGGAATTGAGCAACATCACCATTGCAGATGGAATGCTGATGCCTGCTGTGTCACAGATTGATCCTTTAATGGTTGTTCTTGTTGGTGACTGTGCAAAAAGATTGACTGAACACAATGATAATAAAACTAAAAAGCATAATACTTTTCTCATATAAATATTGGTTGGTTGTAGTGGTTTAACTATTAAAATTTACTTCATTTTTTAGATCCCAAAAAACTATCTAAGTATCATAGTGAATATTATGGTTCAAAGATATTTAAAAAAACATTAAAGACAGAATTTTTTAAAAAACAATTGATAGCATTTAATTTATTTAGCATAATAATTATAGTTGAAAATAATGATGATAATGATTCACTATCCTCCTTGGGGGTTTAAAAAATTTGTAATTACTTTTTGGCTGTGATTTTATCAGCCAATGAAGCTTCTGTATTAACCCGGAATGTTGACGGAACTTTTATGCTTATAACCTGCTTTGGGTTTGTGACATTTGTTTTATCCCAGGTTGAAAGTGACAGCTTACCTTGTTTTCCTTGTATGTCAACATCCAGCGTATCACAATCCTGGTAACCTGATATCTCTGCTTTACCGTTATTGGTAAACTCACCCCTGAGCACTAGCTTCCTGAGTTTATTTCCATCCAATTGCAACCTAAATTTACAATCGTTATTTACAGAAAGCGTATTTGCTTCAAATCCATCAATAATCACACGTCCCCAGTCAGATAAATATTCCCATTTATCTAATGGATCAGATACTAATGTAACGTTATTCAACTGAGGAACTTTAATATAAATATGATCTCCCGATTTATCAATTACATAGTTCAGATTTATTAAAAGTGTATCGTTCGATATTTTATAACTAACAGCTTTTTTTAGACTATTCGTAAAATTAAGCACACAACTTTCACCCTGAGAAATTGCAATAACAGGAATTATTGAATGTGACTGAAAATCAATTTTAATATTTCTAAACGACTTTAACTGACTAATATTTGCCTTGCTTAGATTCTCAACATAGCTGCAGGATTTACCTTCTACGGCCAATTTATGTCCCCTTGACTGTATCCATCCGCTGATTAAAAACCAACTCACTGCAATGAAGAGCGCTATTAGTATGATTAGGTTGCTTCTTTTCATAAAATCTTTGATTATTGTTTGTTATTATTACCCCTATTGTATAAAGTATAATAGTCTGAAAGATCCTTAATACTCACTCCCAGTAAATTCATATTGCGAAATATTACAGGAAGCTCATTTTCGATGAAATGGTTTCTGCGGTTCGAGATAATTACAGATTTAGCATTGATACTTAAGAAATTCCCTATCCCACGTTTATTTACGATGATCTCCATGGTCTGCAAAAGTTCATAAGCCCGCATGACCGTATTGGGATTAACCTGTAACTCCACGGCAAGGTCACGCACCGATGGGATCCGCTCCTCTTCCTGCCATTCATTAGTTAGAATGCGGTCGTAGATATACTCCACAATCTGTAAATAAATAGCCTGTTTATCGTTAAATTCCATATCGTTATCTCCTATATTTCCTTTTCTTTCAACTTGAAGTAAGAGGCCATATAAATCAGAATAGTTATTATAAATAAAACCGTAATGCTTACATTTGAAATCAAAGGACTGGTAAATAAATTATTTTCTATTGAACCATCATAGCCAACAGTAACCGGAAATAAAATCAAACTTTTAGTAACGGAAACAGCATCATTTCCAGATAACCATCGTAGGTATAGGAAATTGCTTAATGCTACAACGAAGTAAGAAAAAGCTAAATATATAAGTCCCCTTACAGTTTGACTTTTCTTAAGCCAAATATTTATTAAAAGAAATAAAGATTGAAAAAACAAATATGGGACTATAGCTTCGCTCACAAATGTATAGAGGTTTGAATGTTCACCGGCTTGTTCCATAAACAACAGTTCTCCACCCGGATAATATATTTTGGTCAGCAGTAATGATTCAAGATAAAAAACACAGGTATATAGCGGGACAAAAATTAAAACAGTACAAAAAAAGACAAGCGCTATTTTCTCGAATGCCAATGCCGGTAATAATATATAGGTTGATCCTTTGGCTCTATCTGTCCATTTTGTAAAAAACATTCCGGTATAAATGCCACCGGTCACTATCATTAAAAAAATGTAAGCGGAGAAAAAGGGCAAATTTTTCTGGCGGTCCATGGTTGAGTTTGAGAAATAGATCGGGATACTCATTACAATAAAAGAAATGATATAGAGTTTCCAGTTCTCAACAGCATGCTTATAAATCAACATCCTTAAACGATCAAAGCTGAATGTATTTCCCATAATATATTTAGGTGTTAAGTTTTTTATTCTATTTATTAGCAAATAAATCCACCAACATGTTACTGATTAATGTTAATTGATTTCTGATAGGGTATTGTTACTTTTAATGGTAATGTGACTCCAGATAGGCGCACCGGCTTCAGCTTCAATTTTAAAAGTTGACGGAACCCTAATGCTAATCCATTGTTTTTTGTTTTCACTCATCTCCGG